>Ga0209426_1000036_pt1 | contig 280040 bp, 301 predicted proteins | sample Deesub1362B_J571_FD_187697 | JGI IMG/M metagenome (GOLD analysis project Ga0209426, IMG submission 187697) | Deep oceanic, basalt-hosted subsurface ecosystem from Juan de Fuca Ridge flank, Pacific Ocean, CORK Borehole 1362B_J2.571 (SPAdes)... ...
CCATCCAAGATGGGACCCTGCCTGCGACTTCAACAACGACGATCTAGTCGACCTGAAAGACTACTACCCCGTAGCCATGCACTATGGAGAAGACCCCTAAAAGGTGAAACCAGATGAAAAATGCAAAACGTTTAAAAAACAATTTAATAAGTAGAATAATGGGAGAAAGGAAATGAAGCAAAAAATAGCAGTAATTCTAATCATAATGATGATAGCTTCTATTGGTCTATATTTCTTGAACTCTGCTTCAGCAACAACTCCAACAATCTATTTGGAGTCTTCTAACAATGTATATACGACTGATACGGCCTATCTGGGAATGAAATTCAACATCACAGTATGGTGCACCAACGTTCCTGATCTTGGCGGTGCCCAGATCTACATGGAATTCAACGACACCATAATCAACGTCACCCGATGGTGGACCGTGCCTGAAGCTGAAGGTGGCTTCATGCCCGACCCAATAGTCGCACTGCCAGCTCCTCCAGACCCAGGCTACGTCCACCTAGGCCCCGGCCTAGGCAGAATCCAAATAGCAATATCTAAAGGCGGCCTACCCCCCCAACCTCCATGGGGCCACGACGGCAAAATCGCCATAATAGAATTCAACATAACCAAAATGCCAACCCAACCCGGAGAGAAATACTCCACAGTCCTAAAAATAGACGATGACAGCACATACCTCCTCGACACAACAGCCGGCGAAATCCCAAACGTCACCAAACAAAACGGCTACTACGAAATAAAGAAACCTGGTCCCAAATATCAGCTAGAAATAAGAGCCTCTGCTGGCGGAACAACGGATCCCACTCCTGGAACATACATTTACGAACTTGGAACAATAGTCACCGTAACAGCCATACCCTTCCCAACCTACACATTTAAACACTGGGAGTTAAACGGTACCAATGCAGGATCCATCAACCCATTTACATTGACAATAGATGCCAACTACATCCTAGAAGCAATATTTGTTTATTCCCCACCTGAAGGATCAAGAATATTTGTTGATCCCTCAGAAATTATAATGCCTGAAGCTGTACCCTGCGAAACAAACTTTGACATAAACATATCCATTGATGATGTTGCAGATATGAAACTATGCGAGTTCAACTTGACTTATAATACTGACATTTTATCCATCATAGGCTTCAGCTTTCCAAGCGTAAATGGACAATATCCCCTAATAAGCATAATTGCAAACGAAACAGCAGGATACGCTTGGATAAGCCTAAATTACCCAGCTTCGATCACAGTTTCTGAGCCTACATCTATTGTAAAATTAAGTTTTCACGTCGATAATCTCGGGGCTACTCCTCTGAATATCACAGATACAAGCATGGTTGACAGTTTTGAAAGCCAAATAGACCACGATGTTTATCACGGTTTCTTCATAGCTCAAATACGTGACGTCGCAATTACAGATGTATCTGTCTCCAGAAACTGGGCTTATCTAGGAGGGTCCGTAAACATTACTGTAACCGTTAAGAATAAAGGCAACATTAGTGAGTCTGTAGATGTCTACGCATACTATGACAGCTATGTAATTGGAACTCAATCTATAGCTAATCTATTACCTAACGAAGAAAAGGAGCTATTTTTTGTCTGGGATACAACGGGTGTACCTGAAGGTAACTACACAATAAAGGCGGAGGTTTTGCCTGTGCCTTACGAAATAAATACTTCTGACAATATGTTAATCGACGGCGAAGTATGGATCATGACCCATATTCATGATATTGCCGTCATCAATGTTACATCTGAAAGTTGGGTTTATCCAGGATGGATAGCCCATATTAACGTGACAGCCAAAAACTTGGGAGAATTCACCGAAAGCTTTGAAATAAAAGCCTACTACAACATTACTTTAATAGGTACAATATCCGTCACAAATCTTCCACCTGGAAACATATATGTAGCACAATTCACACTTAATACAACCTCTCTGCCGCCTTGTCAGATCTACGTTATTTCAGGAGAAGCTACTACAGTTTTATACGAATATGACGATACAAATAATCTCTTGGAAAACGGTTTGCTGAAAATAAGATTTATTGGAGACGTAAATGGCGACGACAAAGTGGACTTAAAAGACGTCTATCAAGTCTCTCTAGCATTCGGTTCTTATCCTGGCCATCCAAGATGGGACCCTGCCTGCGACATTAACAGAGACGATGCGGTCGACTTAAAAGATGTCTATACTGTTAGCAAAAATTACGGCCAAGGATGCTTCTCTTAACTTCCCCTACTTTTTCATGAAAAAACTTTTATAACCATCAAGATAAATCATTCATCCAAAGGTGAAAACATGAGAATAATACAATCTGAAAAGCCAAAAATGCTCTTCGTATTGATTGCGTTGACTATACTAGTTTCTACAGCAACTTTGCAGATTGAAAAAACGTTCGCTCAACAACCAAGAATATACTTAGAACCCTCTATATACGAATTTCCAGAATCAACACCTGTTGGAACAACGTTTAATGTTAGTGTATGGTGCGCAGATGTTCCTGATCTTGGCGGTGCTCAAATCTATATGGAATTCAATGATTCGATTATAATGCCGACGAGATGGTGGGCACCAACATGGGATCCAGACTTCTTCATGCCAACAACTCCTCCGCCTACAACCCTGCCTCAACCTCCAGATCCGGGCTACATTAATTTAGCTCCAGGTAAAGGTCGAATTTTAATAGCCGTTTCTAAGGGTGGTTTGCCTCCATCAGCTCCATGGGGCCACGACGGCATAATAGCAATAATAGAATTCAACATAACAAGAGGGCCTCCACCTACACTTACAACACTTCTAGATATAAATAAAACTGACACTTATCTTTTAGACCCTACCGCAAATGAAATCCCAAATGTAATAAAAGAAAATGGTACCTATACTCTTATTCCAGAACTGTCAACGATTATGATGATTGTAGTGCTGTTGACTTCCATATCAGTGGCCGTTATAGCAAAAAAGAAAAGATTGCTTTAAGCACCCTTATCCCAGAATCCTTTTTTTTACTTTTTTATATTGAAATGTGGATATAAAAGACAATAGAATACAGATATAGAAAATTAATCTAGAATATTTATTCATAAACCGAAATTTTCTTATATAAACAAGTAACAAAAAAGGGAAGGTAGGCGAAAAAAATGTATGAATTAAAAAAATGTATGCTGCTGTTTGGAATGTCTGTTGTTCTCTTAGGCCTAGTTACTTCTGCGTCTCGAAGCATTATCGTTAATGCAGCCTCCGCCAATCCATGGTTACAACCTTCTCCCTATATTATGAATGCTATGACTTACGAAGAATTCAATGTATCCATTATGGTTAAAAATGTCCTTGAAAACCTTAACCTCATTGGTATACAGTTCGAGCTATGGTATGACACGACAAGTTTTAATGTTACAAAAATTGTTAATGGCCCATTTCTTTCTCAGTGGGCACCGTATGGTACTATTGCAACATACTATGTAGAAGAGGATATTGGCAGAGTTGTCTTCGGTGAAATGATATTTCCTAATGCAACAGGAGACTACGATCTGACAGATTATCCGAAAGGTGAAGGCGAAGTTGCAATAATAACTTTCAAGCCAACGTTTCTTTCGATCACTGGAGCTGAAAACCTGCAGTATAACATGACATTGAAACCTCTGTTTGGATTCTACTTCTTAGACAAGACTGGAGAAGAAATAGCATATGATCCATCAATTGAGTTCTTATACAATTATGTGTTTTCCTATCAGCCAACTCCATATTACACCGAGTTAGTTTTTAAAGCTCCAGAAGTAGGTAATCTCACAGCAACCTTTACATGGGACTTTGGAGACGGAACAATAGTGTCCACTAATGAAACAATAATAAAGCATAAATTTTTAGAACCAGGAACTTACACCGTTAAACTATCGATTTTTGTTTATGGACCAAACGTTACAAATACCCTCACTCGTGATGTTCTTGTAGAGATCCCAGGAACTCCTTTAGATGTTGAAGTCGAGGGTGGAGAACTTTATTTCAAAGGAGAAAAGGCTGACTTCTACATAATGATATCAGATCATACGCAACGAATCGACCCCTCAAAGATTACGGTGTTGGTGTATCACACAGGCGATATAATTGCAGATTTAACTAACCAGACAACTAAAATAGATACCGGACTTTATGAGGTTACTTACGATATACCAATAGACGCTTCGCCAGGAACCTATTTACTCATTGTTGAGACTGAAAACAATCTAATAACAGAAACCACAATAAAAAGTTTTCAGATAAGCCCTACACTATCCCGCGATCTCGAACAACTCAAAGCCAACTTAACAGCAATTAATGCTACCTTGGTTGATTTGATCTCTGAGTCTGTTAATGATGTTTTAACAAAGTTAAACATCACCATGAGCACTTTAACTGCGGAGTTAGATGCAATTAATGCTACACTAGTTGATTTGATCACGGATTCTGTTAATGATGTTTTAGCAAAGTTAAACACCTCTCTTGAAGAAACGACTACTAAATTAGACAACATTCAATCAACCACAACTAATACCCTATATGCAGCTTCTATATTATCAGCAATTGCTGTTATACTAGCAATAGCTATACTGGTGATCCTTTACTTAAGGAAAAAAGAATAAACTACCTCCTCTTTTTTTTAAAAAGGCTTTTAGCCAATTATAACGGTACAGTAAAAATAACGCTATTAACGCTAGAACTGTAATCACGTAAAAAATCAAACAAAAAATGAATTATAGACCTTTTAGTTGCACCATAGAAGATACTTCCAAAAATCTTAAATTCAAGGTTTCACAAAACATATCGTGGAGGGAGGGAGAGGAAAGACTTCTTGAAAAAAGCATGGATTACTCTCGTTATCCTTTTAACACTTTCAACACCAAAGCACGTTGTTGTGTTTGGAGCAGATAGTCAGTTTACTATGTCTATGAAACAAACTAATCCTGCAACTTTATGGGTATATCTTCCAGACGGTCAACGTGTTGGTTCTAATCCTGATATATGGTTGCATAAAGGATGGGTTATGTATCAATCTGGAAATACTTGGACTTTTACTCTCAAGATAAAACAACAAAGTCACTGTCTATCATCCTTTGACACACACTTAATTATTGCACTCAACGATGAAGCTTACAACAATCTTGTCGAGCTGATTGTAGAAGGAGTTTCTATTCCTAGTCTCGCTTTCAAGTTCGGTCGACCACACCTTTATGGCATAAAATGGTGGCCTAATGATGTTTATCCAACATGGTTTAATGATACACTAGTCAATTTAGGAACAATACATCCAAAGCAAGTTAAAGAAATAGTTGTTAAAGTAACATTTTCCGACCCAACAAATGCTAGAATACACTTTGATGCCTACGGAAAAACTGTGCCTTTCGATCCTCCATGCCCAGGCTTTATAACAAGAAACCCCAATGGAAGAGACTCAACAGTTTTATGGAAGTACGTTCCCCAACCTCCCGAAGCAGAGTTCACATGGGTTCCGCCATATCCCTGCGTTAACCAGACTGTAACCTTTAATGCTTCTGAGTCGTCTCCTATTGGTGGAGAGATAACATCTTATCGCTGGGATTTCGGCGACGGAAACATAACCATCACCAATCAAACTATAATTACCCATATCTACTACGATATAGGAACATATGCTGTGACCCTAAATGTTACCGATAGTGAAGGATTGTGGGATACTGAAACAAAGAATATCACTGTAGTCACCACTCCAACAGTTTCTATTCAACCACCAGAAACTATATGGACATATGAAACTCATTCCATAGGAGAAAACTTAACCATAGATATATATGTAAATAATGTTACCAACCTTTGGGCTTGGAAACTCGGTTTAACTTTTAACGCCAGTGTGTTGCAATGTCTAGAAGTTTCTGAAGGGTCTTTTCTCAAATCCGGAGGAAACACCACATGGACTCTTGGAGAAATAAATAACACTATTGGAATGATAAGTCCCTTCGAATGTTCACTCCTTGATGGAGGAACACCTGTTTCTGGAAGCGGAGTTCTAGCCTCTATACTCTTTACAACTATAAATTATGGAAACTCAAGTTTACATCCCATAAATGTCACTCTCTACGACCCTGACATAAACGTTATCCCAGTCAACGTTTTTGATGGATATTTCGCGTTTATTCCCCCTCCCCCCTTCGGTCCTACTGCTTTCTTTAAATATAACCCCTTGGCCCCCTATGCCAATCAACCGATAACCTTTAACGCATCGGAATCAGAACCCGGATGGACCGGGTGGGAACCTGCTCCCATAGTAAGCTATGAGTGGAATTTCGGCGACGGAAACATAACCCTCACCAATGAGCCTAGTATAGTACATACGTATTCAGCGATGGGCGTTTACAATGTGACACTTATTGTAACAGATAGTGAAGGGAGAATGGATTCCTATCTCAGAACATTAATTGTTGATGCCATCGCACCAAACGCTTACTTTGTGTGGGATCCATTTTATCCTATGTATGGTGAAACTGTAACCTTTAATGCTTCATTATCAACTCCCGACGGTGGAGAATTGATTTCCTATGAGTGGAATTTCGGCGACGGAAATACTGACAGTGGAGTTGTTGTAACTCATATATTCCAAGCTGGTGGAACATACAACGTTACATTAACAGTTATTGACAGTGAAGGTAAAAGCGACACCACTTGGAGACTGATCTCTGTATTAACTGAAATATATACAACTCCGCCAGCATACGCTGCTTCATATCTTGGAGAAGAATTTAGCATAGAAATTAAAGTTGAAAATGTTACAAATCTCTATTCATTTGAATTTAAGCTTGGATACAACACCACACTTCTTGACGTGACAGATATCGAGGAAGGCTTATTCCTTAGTAGTTTTGGAAACACAATAATCGAAAAGATGGAAATAAACGATACTGTTGGATACGTCTGGGTTTCCATAAGCCTTGAACCATCATCACCAGCAGCAAATGGAAGCGGAGTTTTAGCCTTCATAAGCTTTAACGTTACCTTCGCAACTAAATGGCCAGAAAGTGTAAGTTGCGTACTTGACCTATATGATACTATACTAACAGATGTAAATGGATACGATATTTTGCATGAATCCCAAGACGGTCTTTACATATTCATTCCTCCAATAGTTCCTCCAACAGCATCGTTTAGTTACAGTCCAGAATATCCACTAGTAAATGAACCCATAACCTTTAATGCTTCTGAGTCGTCTCCTAATGGTGGAGAGATAACATCTTATCGCTGGGATTTCGGCGACGGAAACATAACAGAAGTTAACGTTTCAATAATTACCCATTCATATAGCCTTTCAGACTTCTATAATGTTACCTTAACCGTTTTCGACAATCAAGGACTAAATGATACAACATGGGCAATTGTAAAAGTCTATCTGAACCCCGAGTCTCCATCTCCAGATTTCAACTGGATTCCCATAAGCCCAGTAAAAGGGGAAACTGTAACCTTTAATGCTTCAACTTCTCAACCAGGCTTTGATGGAACAAACACTTGCCCAATTGCATGGTACTACTGGGATTTCGGCGACGGAGCTACCCCGATAAACACCACTGACCTTGTAATAACACATACGTTCCTATCAGCTGGAACATATGATGTAAATCTAACGGTTTATGCACCACCAAGCTCTGAGACTCATCCAAGTTACTACCCATATGGAATGACAATTAAGCAGATCACTGTAACGGTTCAAGCATATACACTTACAATTACAACAACTAGTGGTGGCACAACCGACCCACCCCCTGGAAACTATACGTACGCCGAAGGCACCGTAGTTTCCGTTACAGCAATTCCGGAAACAAATTACCAATTTGACTATTGGGAGTTAGATGGAGTTTTCTATAGTAATCAGTCAACCGTTGAAGTGGTCATGGTTAGCGACCACGAGCTTAAGGCATTCTTCGAATATCTGCCTCCACTTTCAGTTTCAATAAGTCCGACTTCAATAACAATCTACTTAGGCGACTCCGTTACATTTACATCCTCCGCCTCTGGCGGTGTTCCTCCTTACAGCTTTCAATGGTACCTTAACAATAACCCTGTTTCAAGTGCTACTTCAGATACTTGGACTTTTACACCTACATCAAGCGGCATATACTACGTATACCTAATAGTCATAGATGACAATGGCAACACCGCCCAGTCAGATACTGCAAGGGTCATGGTTTCAACTCCAACGATTCCAGTAGGGGGATACACAGTACCCATTTCACTACCTAAAAAGATTTCGCCAATACCCATGACAGCCTACATATTCTTGCTAGTCTTATGTGGAATTCTTTTAAGTCTGAGAAAACATAAAAAAGAATAAGCCATATTTTTCTTTTTATAGAAACATTGGTTTAAGGTTTTTGTCTATGAAAAAAAATAAGAAAAAAGAAACTGAAAATATCTTTCTTAAAAGAAATTTAGCGTATACCCTGGTAATAGTAATTATTGTGATACTGCTTATAATAATTGTTTTCCGGCACACTTACCCTACAATCCCTACGCCAAAAGCCGCAATAATTGATCAGTTAGGTAGTCCTTTACTAGAGGAAGCTATTAGATATAAGAATCAAACATTTATAACCATAACAAAACGGCTGCTCTACAAAAAATTCTCAATAGTCGATTACTATTCAGACAATGCAACACTCGAAGAATATAAAAATCTTGCAAATAAAGGTTATAAACTAATAATTTGGAGAACTCATTCAGCTTTGGATCGTGACCAAAAGTTCGTAGCAATATCTATCTCTGAAAAATATAAACCAGAAAAATATCCAACATACGTGAACAACGGTCAACTTGGCAGATGCAACATATCTGGATATTATTATTTTGGGATAACCCCCAAATTTGTTAAAGAGATTATGAGTGGACATTTTGAAGATACAGTAATTATCCTTATGAGTTGTAATGGATTAAGAGAAAACTATTATCAAACCGCAAAAGCCTTCAAAGAAAAGGGCGTAAAGGCCTTTATAAGCTGGGATGATTGGATTCTTCCAGAAGACAATGATAATTCAATCGAATTATTACTTAGGTATCTGATTATTGAAAACTGGACAATCGGAAAGGCAGTTGATGAAATACCCAGAAGCGATAGTGTGGTTGGCTCGGCGATGTTACGATATTATCCTACCACTTTTGAAGTTAAAAATTATGTGATTCCCAACTACAAAGAAGCTAATCTTCCCAGTAGTTCTTGGCTTAATATTTTAGTTACAAAAATAATAGACAAGTTTAAATTTGTGTATAACTAATAGAAAATTGTTCTAGAAAATTTTAACAGATGTGACTTAAATATGAAAATGCCTAGAATTTGGCAAATTCTAAAAAGTTTTAAAGATTTTTGTAGGCTTCATGGTTGGAAAATTTCCGAAAATGAAGATTGGATTGAGGTCAACAACAAATATCATAATTTTCTATGGATCAGAAATGTTCATCCATCCTCTTTCAGAAGCATACTTGCAAATAGAAAATGTATAGTCCGAGAAGGCTTATCCTATCACGTCATAGAAGCATCCTATACTGCATGGCTTCTATCAGAAAAGCCCTCAGAAATTTTAGTCAGAGAAATTTCTGAAAACTCTTCTCTTCATAATAGAATAGCTCTTTATGATTTAAGCCCAATTTTGGAAGGCAAAAATCTTTGCATGAAAATGAACTATACTGACAGCCCTGTTTTTCAAGCGTTTGAAAACTTCCTAAAAAACAGGCTGAAAGTTAAGCTGAAAACACTTTCAAATCCCAAAGCTAAACCCAAGAATTACGTTGTATTATAGGTAGCCTTAACAACAACGCCGAAGCAAAAAGGTTTCAAAGACTTGATAAGGAGGTTACTTCTAATAGATTATACGATAAGGAATGTGGAAAAACTCTGAAAAAATAAAGAAACTTATTGAATTTAAGAAGAAACTTAAGAAAAAAATCGAAGAACTAGAATCGGAAATAAAAGAAATGCAGACAATGCTTGAAGCAGTAGATGTCATATTACTCGAAAAGGGATTTAAAAGGCCAGAACTACCAAAACAAACTGCCACAGAAGCACTCACTAAAGAACAAGTAACGGTTGAACCCTCAACAGAGTTTGAATCAGTTATTCCTCTCAAATCAGTCGAAGGTGAACTCCTTGCAAACCTTCACGTCGAGGATGGTTCCCTTCGTGTCGTTATGGCTGAAGATAAGAGCTTCAATGTAAATACTCCTCCCTTCACCCATTTTCTAATTGAAAGAGTCTTGAAAAAAATGCAAGAAAAAGATAAAAAATTGGCAGAGTCTGGTCAGTTAACGCCAGATAAAATCTTCTTGTATAACATTGTTACGGAAGGCGATGTAATTCGTGAAATACAAATAAAAAATGTTGATAAAGAACGACTAAGGGAGCTTAAATCAAGCATTCGCTGGACTCTAGAGAAAATGTATGAGAAAATGAAGGTGTAACACACTATTGTTACTTTCTGTCAAAATAGATGTTTTTCCCTTTAGCTGATATGGGAATTCCCATTATGATTGTAGCCTCAGGCAAAAATTTCAATTTCATTGCTGCCACTCCAATACGATACATTATACGATTATCTACATTCAAAAAACTTGCAGTTTTCACAGCAGAGCCCAGGGCAATCCCTAAATCTAACGCTTTAAATATACATGTAGGACCCACAAAATCTTCACCCAGCCTTTTTACTTCTTCCTCAAATTTTCCACAGTTTTTGTAGCCACATGCTCCACAACTTAATCCAATGCTTCTTTTTCCTCTAACTCCCATCAAAATTACAATATCAGAGTCTTTAACATTTTTAGCATCCCTTTTGAAACCTTCAATTTTTCTTTCCTTCGCTATTTCTTCCATTTTTCTAACAATAACATCTTTTTCTTTACCATAAACAATTGCCGTTATAATATCGTCAATACCTGCTGTTTTCGGAGCCGTCCTTGCTGATACTACCATATATTTTGATGCTTCCAACAAGGCCTCCTTCTCACACCTTTCACTTTCAACTATAGGTGGACTCATTTCAAACACTCCTACAAATTATCTTTAGAAATTAATACCTTTTACTTTAAGAATTTTTGTCAACCCTTTACCACGGAAGAGCTTTTTCAAGCCACTCTAATATCAATTCAAGTTGACCAGTGTAAACTCCCGCGGCTAAAAAAGAAACACCTAAAAGAAGCAGCAACGCACCTATTACCCTACGAGCTGAAGCATCCATAAACTTTTACTCCATATACTTCCTTAACGTGGTTTCAATATACTTTTTAGGCACAACTCCTACAATCCTATCAACTTCTCGTCCATTTTTCATTACTACAAGTGTAGGTATACTAAAAACTTGGAAAAGTTTTGCGGTTCTAGGATTCTCGTCCACATTAAGTTTTCCAACAAAAACTTTTCCCGCATATTCCTCAGCCAACTCATCAATTATCGGCGCCAAAGCTAAACATGGACCACACCATGAAGCCCAGAAATCAATTAAAGCTAAAGAATTTTTAGTTATTATTTCGTTAAAGTTTGAATCTGTTACATGTACTGGTTTGTTAGGCATTTCTGTCTCCTTCTGCCTTATTCTTGCTATAAGTTGTTTAAGTTTCTTTTCTTTAATTCGTTCTAATTCTTCGTCTCCCTCTGAAATAAACGATTTGTGTTTTTCACCCAAAGATCTTCACATCCTTTTTGAAGATGTCACTTCCCATAACAGCCTTTTAAGCTTCTCGTAAGCCTCTTCTACATTAGAAATATGTTCTGCTGCTTTTTCAAACGGACAAATTTTCGTTTTATTGGCACCGAGTATTTTTTCTACAATATTGTCCCATTCGCAGTGCAAAGCATATTTTTCGAAGAAAATCCTTGCTCTTTCACTTAAAGTTTCAGCATAAACAGCTTTAACATCTGCATAAACACATAAAAGAGCAATAGCCTTTCCCACTATTCTATCACCTACAGAGGCCTTTTTAAGACTCTTTCCAAGTTTTTCGATGGCATGTAAAAATCCAATAATTCCATGAGAAGAACTTTCAAAAATTATTTTCTTATCCTTCACTATAACAAGAGATAAGCTTCTTTCTTTAAGTTCTCTTTTAGCTATTTCTAAATCTTGATTTTCCATCTTCGCTGTTAAGAAACTTCACAAATATTTATTGTTTATCTATGTACCCAAAAATCTTAATACGTCATAGATTTTCATCTTTTCGACTTTGCATGACTACTCCAAGCATAAAAACTGCCCCTAAAACCAAAAAAATACCAACAAGTCCAGCCAACAACGTTGAAAGATACGGATTTTCAATTAGTGGCATAGTGTACTCAGGCATTAAACCTGACCATGATGATTCCTGCTCCTCTAATTGAAATGTTTCCATAACTTTTTCCAATCCATCTGGAAATTCCGACGCAAAAGGTATCAATATTGCAAGACAGACTATCGTAAGAATTAACGCTTTAACATATCCTTTCATTTTTCATTCCCCCCTCAAAATTGCTATTCCATTAAGCACCGCAGGTTGCAGTCTCCAAAGCTGGGTGACCAGCGTTGTTGTTATGGCTGCTTCGCCCAAACCGATAAGAACATGCCAAAAAAGCATAGCTGGAACCGTTGCTTTTATTCCACCTACACTTGAAAAAGCTGGGGAAAAGCCTATTTGCAAACCACAAGTTAAGGCTCCTAAAACTACAGAAAGCCAAGAGGCAAAGAAAACACTAAAGAAAAACCGACTCCCGTGAATATTATTCCGAGTGAGCATTTTCACCAAGAAAAAGCTTAGTCCGCCAATCACGGCCATGTTAAAAACGTTAGCTCCGAAAGCAAATATGCCACCATCTGCAAAAAACAATGCTTGCATTAACAGAACAATGGTCATGCCTAAAATCGCTGCATAAGGTCCTAAAAGCATTGCGAGAAAGGTACCGCCTACTAAATGTCCACTCGTTCCATAAGCTATAGGAAAGTTTATCATTTGTGCCGCAAAAACAAAGGCACTTGAAACTGCAAGTAAGGAAGCAAGAGACTTTGGATATGCGGCTTTAGCTTTCTTCCACGACCAAACAAGAAATATTACAGAGACAGCATACATAAGCACACTGATTTCTGGACTTAGTAAACCGTCTGGTATGTGCATATGGTAACACCTTTTTGTCCAATAGTGTTACCAACTAAAATAAAAACTTTACTTTCTAGAATATAGAAACAAAAGCTTTATGACAAAAAGTTTAATTAAGAATGGGGAGTTTCATGACAAAAATAATCCGCGTAGGAGTCACTTTTCCTCCAGATTTGCTTAAAGATTTCGACAAACTCATTAGAAAGATGAACTACCAAAATCGATCTAAAGCAGTGCAGGACGCTGTAAGAATGTTTATTTCAGAAAAAAAGTGGCTTCATGAAGAAGAGGGAACACAAGCAGGTGTCATAATGCTCCTTTATAATCATGAAGTCCGAGGCCTAGAAGATGCATTAACCCATGTACAGCACCATCACGCCAACATAATTTGTTCAACAATGCACATTCACCTAAGCGAAAGAGACTGCCTAGAAGCCATAGCTGTAAGAGGAGACGCCTCAGAAGTTCGAAAGCTCGGTGACAAACTAGCGGCAAAAAGAGGAGTAAAAATCCTAAAAACAATGGTAGTCTCAGTTTAGCCTTTCCTGTTAATTACCTCAAACATTTTTTCCAAAGCCTTCCTAGTGTGTCGAGCCACATCCTCAGGAACACTTATCACATACTTCTCTTCCTTTAAAGCCAAATAAATCCTCTCTAACGTATTCAACTTCATATTAGGACAGACAGCCTCTTCGTACGCCAATATAAACTGTTTTCCAGGATTCTCCTTCCTTAAACGATGCAGAAGCCCCTCTTCAGTAGCTACAATAAACTTTTCAGATGAGCTTTCCCGAGCAAAACGACACATTTGAGAAGTACTACCAACAAAATCTGCTAACCGTCGCATTTCTGCTGTACATTCTGGATGAACCATAAGAACGGCATCAGGGTGTTGCATCTTAAGCATATCCGCATCCTCAGGCTGAAAGAGTAGATGAGTAGGGCAGAATCCCCATTCTGGAATTGGAAGAATAGTCTTTCCTGTCTTCTCCTGTACATACTCAGCCAAATTATGATCTGGACCAAAAAGGACGGTTTCTGCGTCTAAAGCCTCAATAATTTCAACAGCATTTGCTGATGTACAGCAAATGTCACAATATGCTTTAGCTGAAGCCAAAGTATTCACATACAAAACAACAGGAACAAGAGGATAAAGAGTCTTCCATTTTTTAATCTCATCAGCAGTTAGCATCTGCGCCATAGGACAACGAGCCCCAAGAGAAGGCAACAAAACCTTCTTATGTGGATTTAAAATTGCTGCAGTTTCAGCCATAAAATCTACCGCAGAAAAAACTATTATTTCTGCTTCTTTTTCACTCATCGCCTTTCTACTTAATTCTATGCTGTCTCCTACATAATCAGCTATGTCTTGAATTTCTGGCCTCTGATAATTATGAGCTAACAAAATGGCTTTCTTTTCTTTTTTCAACTTAACTATATTATCAACTAAATCCAATAAAGCCCGCCCTTTTCGAACCATTTTAACGAAGTTTTAAGAAACCAGATGGGTAAATATATACCCTTTTATTCAAAAATACTATTCTACTTTTACTTAAAAGAAAACAAATTTGTTATATCCATCCTACTATTGTAGATTACTGAACTTCTTGCAAATTTTTCTAAGAACTCATCGGCATTTCTGCAAGCCCTGTAAATGCCGTAAACTCACAATACAAATTATATCATAACAACAAGATTTGTTTATCACTACTACCATAATACAGAAAAAGTTTCCCATGGATTTTATGTACTAAACAATTTTTCTATAAGTCAAAGTCTCATAAATTAGAAAATCATCCACAATGATTTCATATTTAACATCGTTAACATCTCTTCTTACATAACTCTGTTTTCTTTTGCTCATGGATAACAACCAAACTGTATTAATACTTACGATATAATAAATCTTCCCGATCATTTGTACAACTTGAATACAAGAAATGCGGCGGGCCGGATTTGAACCGGCGAACCCCTACGGGAGAGGATGGCTCATAGGGAAACAGTTATACCGATCTTGAGTCCTCCGCCTTTTTAGGCCCTGTGGCATTGACCTGGCTTGGCTACCGCCGCACAAAAGTAAACCTTAAGAATCTTTCTTATTAATTGTTTCCTAAAATTATATCCTAACATCTCGTTGGAACGCTAAAAAGCTTAGCTGAAACATGAAATAAAGGATAAAAAAGTTTATTAGTAAGCATTGTAGTTTACGTGTTTTAGCTCTTTAAGAATGTTGGAGACCATTTTTACGCTGGATGATCCAACAGCGGGAGGAAATTTAAAGTTTGAAAAATTTCCCATTAAAAAAATTCCACAATCTAAATTTAAACTTGAAAATTCTCGGGGACATATAGAAATGTTAGAAATAACACAGGAATATCGAAACTTATTATTAAAAGCATTTTTACAAGAAAAAGGTTTAGTGCGTCAACATCTTGATTCTTACAACGAATTTATAGATCACGGCATCCAAGAAGTTATAGATGAAGTGGGCGAGATACCTATAGATGTCCCTGAAAGTCCTTATAAAGTCAAGCTTGGACAGATCTGGGTAATAGACCCTCAAACTAGAATAACTGGTCCCTACGTGACAGAAGTTGATGGCACAAAACACGAGATCTATCCTATGGAAGCTAGACTTCGAAACTTAACTTATGCAGCACCTATAGCCCTTGAAATGACACCTATAATAGACGGTAGAGAACAAGACACAGAGCTAATATTTATCGGAAACATTCCAGTAATGTTAAAGTCGAAGCTATGCTTTTTGTCTCAGCTTTCCCGCGAGGAACTAATAGCGTGCGGCGAAGACCCTGATGATCCAGGCGGCTATTTTATAGTTAATGGATCAGAACGCGTTATAGTCGCAATGGAAGATTTAGCCCCGAACCGTATAATAGTGGATATAGATGAAAAGGGAGCTACACCAGTATATCAAGCTAAACTTTTCTCCACAACTGTCGGTTTTAGGGCCAGAATAGAGTTAAAAATGAAATCCGAAGGTGCTCTTTATGTTTCTATGCCAGGAGTACCCACAGAAGTTCCCTTCATTATTGTTATGCGTGCCTTAGGCTTAGAGTCAGATAAGGAAATAGCTGAAGCGGTTTCTGTAGAAAAAGAAATTCAAAGTAAACTGGAACCTTCTTTTGAAAAAGCTATAGGTGTAGACACAGTTAAGGATGCTATCCTCTTTATTGGAAATCGTGTGGCTCACGGGCAAGTTGAAGAGTATAGAATCCAAAAAGCCGAAAGTGTTTTAGACAAAAACTTTTTGCCCCACATTGGTAGAACAAGCGAAAGCCGAAAAGAAAAAGCCATATTTTTAGGCGAAATGGCATGCAGAGTCATAGAGCTAAGCCTAGGCAGAAGAAAATCCGATGATAAAGATCATTTTAAAAATAAAAGATTAAGACTGGCAGGTCCTCTTTTAGCAGACCTTTTCCGCGTAGCCTTCAGAAACCTTGTCCGAGACATCAAATATCAGCTTGAACGCATTGGAGTAAAAGGTCCTATAATAACTGTTTCGGCAGCAGTTCGTCCTGGAATAATAACCGAAAGATTTCAGCATGCCCTTGCCACTGGAAATTGGGGCAGAGGACGAGTTGGTGTAACCCAACTTCTAGACAGAACAAACTACATATCTACCTTTAGCCATCTACGTCGGCTACAATCACCGTTAAGTAGAAGTCAACCCAACTTTGAAGCTAGAGATTTACATGCAACCCATTGGGGAAGACTATGCCCAAACGAGACGCCAGAAGGCTCTAACTGCGGGCTTGTTAAAAACCTAGCGTTATCAGCCTCTATTTCTGTTGGCGTAAATCCAGAAAAGATCAAGCAAATGCTTTATATTATGGGCGTAGTGCCAACATACGAAGCTAACGAAACACTGAAACTTTCTGGAGCAAAAGTTTTCGTGGATGGGAACATTATTGGATACTGCAACGATCCAGAAAAACTTACAAAAGAATTTAGAGAAAAACGAAGAACAGGTGAAATATCCACCGAAGCAAACATAGCTTACTTCTCCAGAATCCACGGCGAAAGAAACGAAGTATACGTGAACTGTGATGAAGGAAGAGTAAGGCGTCCCCTCATAATTGTAGATAATGGTATTCCAAGACTTCAACAGGAACACATCGAAAAAATAGAATCCGGAGAATGGTCATGGGAAGACCTTGTTAAAAACGGCATAATTGAATATCTAGATGCAGAAGAAGAAGAAAACGCCTACGTAGCGCTAACTGACAAAGAAATAACATCTGAACATACACACCTAGAAATTGCAGCATATATGATACTTGGAATATGCGCATCCACAATACCTTACGCAGAACATAATCAGTCACCTCGCAACTCTTACCAAGCAGCTATGGCTAAACAAGCTTTAGGAGTCTATGCCACAAACTTTCACCAACGTGTAGATTCAAGGTCTCACATTCTGCACTACTCTCAGATACCTCTAGTTGAAACAGCATTAATGGACATGATGGGCTATAAACTACGGCCTTCTGGACAAAACTGCGTGGTTGCAGTGTTATCATTTGAAGGCTACAATATGGAGGACGCATTAATTTTCAACAAGGCTTCAATAGAAAGAGGATTAGGCCGCTCAACCTTCTACAGAATATATGAAGGGGAATGCCGCCAATATCTAGGCGGATTAAAAGATAAATTTACACTTCCCGAGCCAGGCATACGAGGATACAGAGGAGAACAATATTATAGACTTTTAGAACCAGACGGCATCATTAGCTTAGAAGCCAATGCTGCAGGAGGCGACGTGTTAGTAGGACGAATAAGCCCGCCAAGATTTCTTGAAGAATATAAAGAATTCGAGGTGAAAGGGCCCTCAATGAGGGATACTTCTGTAGATATGCGTCCCTCAGAAACAGGAGTTGTTGACGCAATCTTCATTACGGAATCAGGCGAAGGAAGTAAATTGGTAAAAGTAAGAGTCCGAGCTCAACGAATTCCAGAATTAGGAGACAAATTTGCTTCCCGCCACGGACAAAAAGGCGTAATAGGCCTAATAGTTCCGCAAGAAGACATGCCCTTCACAGAAGACGGCATAGTTCCAGATATAATTATAAACCCGCATGCAATACCCTCAAGAATGACCATCGGACAGTTTGTCGAATCTATAGCGGGAAAAGTGGCTTCCATTAGAGGGAAACTTGTTGACGGGACACCCTTTTCAAATGAAAAACCTGAAGAACTAAGAAAAGCTCTAATCAAATTAGGATTCAGCCACACTGGAAGCGAAGTCTTTTACAACGGCGTAACAGGCGAAAAACTTGTCGCAGACGTCTTTGTTGGAGTTGTCTATTATCAAAAATTGCACCATATGGTTTCAGACAAAATACATGCAAGGGCACGAGGACAAGTACAAATGCTTACTCGACAACCTACTGAAGGAAGGGCAAGAGGCGGCGGGTTAAGATTCGGCGAAATGGAACGTGACTGTCTAATCGGACATGGTGCAGCCATGCTGCTACAAGACAGGCTTCTAGAAGAATCAGATAAATACACTTTATATGTTTGTGAAAACTGTGGTCACATAGCTTACTATAATATGAGACAGAGAAAGTACATCTGTAACATCTGTGAAGAAAAAGCAAAGGTTTCTCCTGTTGTAGTTTCTTATGCTTTTAAACTTCTCCTGCAAGAGTTGATGAGTCTTTGTGTGGCACCTAAATTAAAGCTTAAGGAGAAAGCGTAAAATGGCAGTAGAAGAGATAATCCATAAAGTGGTTGACGAAATAAGCTTCGGGCTTTTTTCGCCTCAAGAAATCCGTAAACTTTCAGTTGTTGAAATTCAAACACCCGACACATATGATGAAGACGGTGCTCCAATAACCTCAGGACTAATGGACGGTAGACTTGGAACACTAGAACCGAGACAAAGATGTAAAACCTGCGGCAACACTGCCCTTCGCTGCCCAGGACATTTTGGTCACATTGAACTTGCAGTTCCAATAATACATATAGAATTCACGAAAATAATATACGGTCTTTTAAGAGCCACCTGTAAAAACTGTGGCCGTATACTTCTCTCTGACGAAGCTATCAAAAGAATTCGAAGCAAAATAAATAGGGCTCGTCAACTTTTCGGTATGGTTCCCGATGAACTTTATAAATCAGTATTTCAAGATGCCAGAAATAAGCAGTGTCCTCATTGCGGGACTATACAATACAAAATAGTTTTTGAGAAACCCACAAAGTTTAGTGAACAAATACCTGAAAGTGGCTCGGAACCTCTAACGCCAAGCATGGTTAGAGAAAGACTTGAACGAATACCCGACGAGGACCTTGAACTATTTGGTTTCAATCCTAAATTTGCACGCCCTGAATGGATGGTTCTACAAGTTTTACCTGTTCCTCCCGTTTATGTTCGTCCCTCAATCACATTAGAATCTGGCATCCGTTCAGAAGACGATTTAACCCACAAGTTGGTAGATATAATACGCATCAATCAAAGGCTTAAGGAAAATATGGATGCCGGGGCACCCACACTTATCATCCAAGATCTTTCTGAACTTCTTCAATATCACGTAACAACATATTTTAACAACGAGGCATCAGGAATACCTCCTGCCAGACATCGATCAGGAAGAGCCCTAAAAACACTTTCACAAAGACTAAAGGGAAAAGAAGGAAGGTTCAGAAGTAATCTTTCAGGAAAAAGAGTCGATTTTTCAGCCAGAACCGTGATTTCTCCAGATCCTAACCTAGACATTAACGAGGTAGGTGTACCCCTCGAAGTTGCTATGCGTCTTTCCGTTCCAGAAAAAGTTACAGAATGGAATCTGGAAGAGATGAAAAAACTCGTTAGAAATGGACCCGAAGATTATCCAGGCGCACTTTACATTATTCGACCAGACGGAAAGCGTATAAGACTCGAATTTGTTGTGGATAGAGAAAAAATTGCAGAATCTTTAGAACCAGGCTTCATAGTAGAGAGACATCTAAAAAACGGTGACATAGCAATATTCAACCGTCAACCTTCTCTCCATCGCATGTCTATTATGGCACATTATGTACGTGTTTTACCCTACAAAACCTTCCGTTTACACCTTTGCGTATGTCCCCCTTACAACGCAGACTTCGACGGAGACGAAATGAACCTGCATGTACCTCAAAGCGAAGAAGCACGAACCGAAGCCCTGTTACTAATGCAGGTTCAAGATCAAATATTGTCTCCTAGATTTGGTGGACCAATAATCGGGGCCATTCGAGACTTTATTACTGCAGCTTACCTTTTCACACGCAAAACAAACTATCTTACAAAAGAAGAAGTTAATCGACTACTAATCGCATCTCAATATGAAGGTCCCCTACCAGAACCCAAAATAAAAGAACCCCAACCCCTCTGGACCGGAAAACAAATCTTCAGTCTATTTCTTCCCAAAGATATGAATTATGTTTTGAAATCAAACATCTGCCAAGGTTGTGCCAAATGTCAAGAAGAAAAATGCCCTTATGACGCTTATGTAATTGTAAAAAATGGCGAATTAATAAGCGGTGTTATTGATAGGCGCTCCATAGGCGCCGAACAATCTGAAAGCCTTTTACACCGAATAATAAAAGAATATGGAACAAAAGCAGCAAGAGATTTTCTCAACAAAATAACAAGATTACTAAAACTTTTCTTAACCATGCGAGGCTTCACATACTCCTACAACGAACTTGTGCTATCTCAAACCGCTAAGAACAAGATAAAGAAAACTATGGAAAGAGTTCAGAAAAAAGTAGAAGAACTAATAGAAAGCTACCGGAAAGGCACCCTTCAAAGACTTCCAGGTCAAACTCTCGAAGAATCCTTTGAAATCTATGTAATGAATGAACTTGCTAAAGCTAGAGACGAAGCAGGAAAAATAGCAGACAAAGACTTTGCCTTAGAAAATTCCGGCATAATTATGACAAGGTCAGGAGCCAGAGGCTCCAGCCTAAATATTGGGCAAATGAGCGCTTGTGTAGGACAACAATCAGTTCGAGGAAAACGAATATTACGAGGATATCTAGACCGCGCTCTACCCCACTTTAAATCTGGAGACCCCAGTCCAAAGGCGCGAGGATTTGTAAACTCTTCTTATGAGAAAGGTCTTGATGCCATAGAATTTTTCTTCCACGCAATGGGTGGAAGAGAAGGCCTTGTAGACACAGCTGTGAGAACCCAGCAAAGCGGTTACATGCAAAGAAGACTAATTAACGCCTTAGAACACATACGCCTAGAATACGATGGAACCGTGAGAAACTCTGCAGGAGACATAATACAATTCAGGTATGGCGAAGACGGTGTTGACCCAGCAAAAAGCGACCACGGTAAAGCTGTCAACGTAAAAAGACTCATTGAACAGATAAAAATAGTTGCAGGAAAAGGTAGACCTGCATCAAAGGATTACATTAAAGAACAACTAAAAAAAGTTGAAAAACAAATTACACCCTTAATTTTAAAAGAGCTCAAACTCGGTTTGACCAAAGCAAAACTTACCAAAGACGGTGTGAACAAAGCAATCCAGTTGACAATCGAACATTATAAGCGTGCATTAATGGAACCAGGAGAAGCTGTAGGAATAGTGGCGGCTCAATCGATAGGCGAACCAGGCACACAAATGACTCTTAGAACATTTCACTATGCAGGAGTCAAAGAACAAAACGTCACCCTAGGATTACCCAGATTGATAGAAATTGTTGATGCAAGACGTATGCCTTCTACACCAATAATGACAATTTACCTAACAGAGAAACATAGAAAAAGCAGAGGATCTGCCGTCAAAATTGCCCGTAACATAGTCTATACAACACTAGAAAATCTTGCAGAAAAAATCTATGAAGACCCTATACAAGGCGAAATAGTTGTGGGGCTTAGCCGAGAAATGATGGAAGACAGAGGAATAACTATTGAAGAGCTAGAAGAGAAGATAGAAATTCAAAACGCCACTGTAAAAATAAAACGTAACAAGATACATATAAAACCTGAAGATGCTGGCTCGCTTAAAAAATTGCTTAATAAAGTCTCATCGTTGTATATAAGCGGAGTTCCAGGAATAAAACGTGTTCTGGTCACAGAAGAACAAGGTGAATGGGTTATAAGAACAGACGGTTCAAATCTTCCCAAAGTTTTAGAAGTTCACGGTGTCGATACTTCGAGAACAACCACAAACAACGTTCATGAAATAGCTAAAACCTTAGGGATTGAAGCGGCTAGAAATGCACTAATTCGTGAGGCTAAAGGGGTTCTGGAAGAACAAGGTTTAGATGTGGACGTTCGCCATGTAATGCTCGTCGCGGACATGATGACATCAACAGGCGAGGTTCAACAAATAGGACGGCATGGTATAAGCGGTAAAAAATCAAGTGTTCTAGCTAGGGCAGCCTTCGAGATAACGGTTCCTAACATTGTTGAAGCTGCTGTAAAAGGAGAAAGTGACCCCCTAGAAGGTGTAACCGAAAACGTTATAGTGGGCCAGTCTATCCCCATAGGCACAGGGTTAGTTGAATTATTTATGTCGACGTTGGAGTCAAAAGGTGAGCGTGAATGATTGACATTGATAAGGCTATTGCCACAGCTGTTAAAACAGGTAAAGTTTCCTTTGGAACAAAATCCAGCGTACAAAACGCCAAAACAGGAAGAGCTAAACTAATAATCTTAGCTTCAAACTGTCCCCCAAACGTGAGAAGCGATCTAGAGTACTACTGCAAACTTTCAAATGTCCCCATAATCACTTATAAAGGCACATCTCACGATCTAGCAGGTATCTGTGGAAAACTTTTCCCAATTTCTGCGTTAAGTATAAGAGAGCCCGGTGATTCTGACATTCTTAGATTATCTGAGAAAACTGGAGAGGAAGAGTTAAGCGGAGGAAGTGAATGACAAGCGGAATAAAATTTACGAGCACAGAGATGCGTTATATAGCTTTGTTTGAAAGCATAACAGGTGCAAGTGTCAAAGACTGCATTGTAGATGAAGAACAAGGACGCGTAATCTTTGTAGTCAATGAGGGACAAGTAGGCGTTGCCATTGGCAAAGGTGGAAGAAATATTCGTGTTTTAGAAAGGATGACAGGAAAGAAACACGAAATAATCGAGTATTCCGACGATCCAGCACAGTTTATCAAAAATGCTTTGAAACCAGCTACTGTGCGAGAAGTTCGTATCACAGAAAGACCAGACGGGAAAACCATTGCTGTAGTCAATGTCAATCCCCGTGACAAAGGTGTAGCCATAGGAAAGAATGGACGAAATGCAGAACGTCTCCGCTTTTTAGCTAAACGATACTTCCAAATACAAAACGTGAGTATAACCTAGTTCAGGGAAAACTGAAATGGCAAAGTTAAAAATGTTAGCTTTGAATTTATTTCTGTTTTTATTTGTCGAAGTAGATGTTGTAAAGGCTGCCGATGAATCCTTTGCAGAGCAATTTCTTGGTAGCCCTTTACTTATTCTCGCTGCCCTAATACTAATAGATGTTATAGCCTTTATCTATCACAAACTGAGAAAATAGTTTCGAAAGACTCTTTATGTGATAATAAAATGTTTTTCGTGCCATGACAAAATGACTTTTGCGGGGTTTTAAAAACCACTTTGTCTCCGTTAGCGATAAATACTAGTGTAGTGGTTTCAAAAACAATCTTTGAATCTTTGGGCAATAAGCAGGTCAAATTTTCCAACTTCGTTTTGAAAAGCAAAGATGACACCGTTATTTCTAGAGGTTCCAAACTTATGCATCATAGATTTTCCAAAAAACTCTTCCAGTAATTCCTGCGCTCTAACCGTTATCTCTGAGCTATTTTCATATCCCGCTTTTACCAGATCTTCATCATTAGCTGTTTCCAAGAAGCTATTAATTTTCTCCGTATTACCTAACATTAAGAAAGGATCCTTTAGTTCTTTTTCAATAGCTTTACCTATGACGCCTTCCTTAGTTTCTATAATTGCATCTAAAATAAGTCTGCCTTCTCCATGAAATATAACCTTCCTTAATATCATTTATTTTTATTAGAACCGCCAAGGAATTTTGATTAAGTTTCACTCGAACTTTTTCTGTTTCCCATAAAGTTAAATCTTGAGAAACTTTCTGAACGTGTTTATCAATTTGATATTCAGGCCATATCATTCCATCATTCCCCTATTCGAAAAATTTGACCGTTCTAACAGCCATTTTGTAGGCTGCTCTTCCAGGCATTGTGATCAAATAACGACCTCTAACTTTTTCTTGAACAACTAACCCTACTTCTTCTAATACTTTAAGATGGCTTGAAAGCGTGCTTGTTGTAATCTCAGAAAGCTTTTCTTGTAATTCATTAATGTATTTTCCTCCACTCATCAACTCCTTTAGAATTTTCAATCTATGTTCATGACTTAGGGCGTTCATGATTTCCGCGGTTTTTGAAAGGTTATACTCTGTTTCTTCAATGGAAGGTTTTCTTCTTTTAATTATCTTTACGCCCCTTGGTCCTATCAAGACAGATTTTTCTAGCTCGCCATGGATGCCTTCAACTACGCATTCCATAATGTCTTTAACATAATCTCTCACTCGGTTGCCAACATCTATGTATATGCCGTATTTTCTTTTCTTTTCTTCTTGGGGTGATAGCTCTTTGATCTGTTCTTTCAACTTGGCTATTTCTTGTCTAAGTTTTTCCATTTCTTTTTTCAAATCTTCTGACATGGTTTTCTCTCCTTCATTGATCTATAGTTATCAATTTTAATTTGACAAATATGAAATAGAAATAGATAAATATAAATTTTTACCCTTTTTGTGGAAGTTTGCCTCTTTTTAAAATAAAGTGAATCTTACTTCGATAACAACATATCTATAAAAGTCTTTTGATCTATTTCGGCGTGTGTTCTCCAATCCAAATAAAGCTGGTCGTTCTCGTCTTGCGTCAAATATCCATATCTAATATAACGATCGATATTTAAGCTAACTTTCCATCCTGGCAATTTATCGCGAAGCAGCTCTTCAACTTCTTTTCGTGGAACTTTTCCTTTTTTAGATATTATGTAAGCAATTGTTACTGCCAATCCAGCTAAATCGTCTATTCTCCACCCTATCATCTTAGCCTCTTTGGGTGTTAGCTCACCTCTTAAAGTTATGTAGAATCTTGCCTTATCCAACTGTTCGATGGTTGGTCTTTCTACAGTTTTTTCTTCTTCAAAAATTGTCTTAACTTGCAAATCTAAAGCTTTTAAATAATGATCTAGAATCTTCAAAACTTTTGGATAGTCTGTTCCTAGGACTTTTCGAAGCTCCCAACCTTTTACACCTGGTTTTTTGTGTCTTCTATAGAAAAGCATGTGTACCGCTCTTTTCAATTTACTTGCATAATAGCCCTTTCTTCTTTTCATCTACCGTTCACCCTTTTTCCATTTTCTCCAGTCTTCAGCCGATACTGCTATGGGGATGGAAACCAGCTGTTTTTTGCTGATTTTAAGCACGGGGTTCTCGTTTGGTTTAACGAAAATTTCCTCTTCTAAAGGCTGAATTTCCAGTGAAGCATAACCGTAAGTTACCAGAAAACTTGTTAGAAAAGCTCTCTGAACAGTTTCCTCATAAATATCTGCACCTACAAAATCCCAATACCGAATTTTTCCTTCCCTCCCGTCTTTTTTGACTCTATCCTTAAGTTCCTTCCAAAAACTTTCTAATTCCTTCGAAAAGGCTTTTTCCCGAAAAATTCTCTGCTTAATAAGCTCCTCTCTTGTTACAAGACCTGTTTTGATTTCTGTTAGTTGAACTTCCCGCCACCTTTCATTTAAAGGTAAAAGGCTTTCCCAATATCTTAATGCTTCTGCAATGCTGTGAAGTGAAAGCTGCTCCATTTCTACTATAGGATGCCAAACCTTAAGAAAGATTTCTACGATTTCATCTTTTTCTATATAGACAAGTTTTTCTGCTAGAAGAAAAGGGTCAGTATAGAGAGATGTAGAGCGATGTTTGACCCATTCGCTTTGAAGTTTTATGATCGAGGCTAAATGATGAACAGTTTCAGCATCTAGGCATAAATCTTCTGGAATTTTCCATTCTGGGAAAAATTCTTTAATAGTTCTTACCGCGCCATCCACATCTATTAGAAAGGGGTCAAGAGAGCGTTCTTCGACAGATTTACACATCTCAATTATGCGCTGGAGTTTCTCCCTGCCAATTTTTAACCTACCTCGCTTTGACATCATTTGACTACCTCTCTAACAATGGATTTTCCTTCTACGTTTTGAACAGTAATTATGTTAGCTTCCTCTCCCGCAAAAGTTACTTGACTTGGCGTGATAATAATATATTGAGCATTAGCATCTTTTATCATGGAAACGAATATTTTTGCAATTAACTCGCGATTTTTGGGATCCATATGTATGTCGTATTCGTCTACCGCCCTAAAAGGCGAACGAACATGTTTTTGTAAGGCCAATAGAAAGCCCATTGTTGCAGTTGTTCTCTCCCCACCGCTCTGTGTATAGGCGTTTAAAGAAACAGGTTTTCCACCTTTGAATCCTACGAGAATTTCGAGTCCTGCAGCTTCTATGTCATGCCCGTTGACAAGTTTAACCTCTCCAACGGCTTGGGCTTGCGCTAAAATTTTTTTGTATTCTAAATTGACACGGTCAAGTAGGCTTTGGATCACACTCCGCCAGTTCTGCATCCTTGTTGTGACTTCCTCTAAAGTTTTTTCCCTATTTTCTGCAACTTGCCGAGCTTTCTCTTTGAGTTCTAGATAAAGTTTTGAATAAGATTCGTACATACGCTCTATGTCTTCTGAAACATCTGCAAGAGCCGATAAGTGTCCATCTGTAACTCTTATTTCATCAAGAATTTCACTTATACTCTTGACGACAGCAATTCTTGATCCGGTTTGCTCTGCTTTCTTCACCACTTCATATAAAAGATTTTTGGCATTCTTTAATTCGCTTTCAAGCTTTTCTAAATTGCTTCTCACGTTTTCTTCTTGATATTGAAGCAACGCCAGTTTAATGCGACTTTCTACAACCTGATTGCTGATTTCTTCAATTTGCTCTTCTAACTCTTTAGTCTTCGATTTGTTTTCGTTTATTTTAAGATCCGTTTCTGAAAGATCTTGTTTATAGTTTCGAATTAGTTCTTTCAAATATTGACTGTCTAGAAGCTTAAACTTTTTTATGAGCTTTTCTTTTTGCCTGGTTTGTGGGATTGCAGGATTTCCCAAAAGTAACGTCTCTTTTAGTAACTGTTGGTACAAAGCGATGGTAGCTTCTTTTGAAGCTTTTTCTCTCTCCAAGCTTAAGCGTTCATCGAAGATATTTTTCCAGGACTCTTTTATTTTTTCCAGCCTATTTTTCTGAATCTGCATTTGTTCCTTTATTATACTTATTTCTGTTTCTATTCGTTCTAGAGTAGCCCTCTGCTTTTTCTTTTCTACCTCCAATTCCTTAACGTTTTCTTCTTTTCTTGCAACTTCCGCCCACGCTAGTTCTCTTTCTAAAAATCTTCTTTTGGTTTGAAGCTGCTTTTTCTCTTGATATCTTTCATATTGTTCTCTCCAATAGTTAAGTGTCTGTTCGGCGGATTCCAAAAGTTTACTTACAGATTCTTCTTGGCTCATTATTCGTGTCAGCTTTTTCTGAGCTTGCAACACATTACCTCGATATGATTCAAGGCCAACCGCTGCTTCCACAATCTTCAACTTCTCTTGTGCAGAAAGCACTGTAAACTGTTCAACCATATTTTGATGCATAATTATGAGCATGTTGTTTGGGTCCATGCCTAACCTACTAAGCAATCGTTCAACCTCACTTTTTGTAGCAGCTCTGTTTTCCAGTTCAAACCAGTATTTACCGTCGCGGCGTAAAACACGAGTCAGGAAGATCTGATCTTTTTTAATTTTAGGAACAGGTCTTTTTCCACTTTTTTTTGTATTGTCGAGAATTAATGTGATTCTGGCTTGATCTTTTCCCCAACGTATAAGATCACTTAGTTTTTTAGAACGTTCTGTGTAGGATTGTCCAAGAGCTACAGAAATTGCCAATAGCAAGGAAGATTTTCCAGAACCATTGGGTCCACAGATGACATTGACACCAGGTTCAAAGGGTACTCTAGCATACTCATAGCTCATGAAGTTTTCAAGGATTACCTCTTGAATTAGCATTAACGCCCTTTGCCCTCTCTACGCAGTAAATAATAGAGGTAAAAACTCTCTTATTAAAACAACTAGGCAAAATTTATGTATAAAAGGTGTTTTGTAAAGTTCTACACTACGGATCGATATAACATGAAATCTACAAAAAAGAACGTATTTATAGAAACAATGGACCTACGCTGTAAACATGGTTACAAAGTTCGTTACGTCCCGTATGAAGTAATAGATGACTATAGCACAATTATAACGTCATTTTCGAAAACAAACACATCACAACAAATGCAACTAAACAATTGACCGTACCTAAATGAAATATAGATTTAAAAATGTGGAGAATCTACAAAGAGTATATACTTTTCCATGAACTAAGAGAGATATACTACGGGGAAACGGAATAAATAGCGATGAGGCCCGCAAAAAGGGCAATACAATACACGCTTTCCTTAAGGAACAATATTCCTCTATTTAACAGAATGATTACAGAAATTCAAGCGATGGATGAAAAACTGCTGAGAAGAAGAAAAGAAATCAAAATTAGAATATCTTAAACTTCTTAAGCATATTCTAACAATATTTCAGGATTGGTGAACGAACATATGGTGATTGCAGGCAAAGTTTTCAGGCTTTTGGAAAAACTTTCCATAGCTGAAATTGCATCACGGCTCGAGGGCTACCGAGTTGAAGAGCCCTATGAAGAAGGAGATTACAAGTTTACCCTTGTAAGCGAAATTGTAGGGCTTCTGCCGAAAGAGAACATGCTTAGAGGTATCTATTCTCACGATTATGTTATTCATGTATTTCATAGAGGTAAAACCCTGCCTACACCGCGCACTGTTGAGGCTTTATTCAGTTTTTCAAAGCAAGAAAACGCCACGTTTTTAACTGTGGTGGAAAAGAAAAGTTTAGCTAATTTTATAGCCAACAAGCTTAGCGAAATCTTATTTGAAAAGCTTGGTGGAATATTGGAAGCTAGGATTTCACCTGAAACCTTGCGAGAGTTTCATCTTAAAAACCCTGAAGATACAAAAATAACCTTTTTTGACAATGTTGATATTCCTAATGTGAACAAACTTTCGCTTTATGGTCCTGACCTAATTAACACTTCGCTTTTTGAAGATTATTGTAAACGTGGAGACTTATGGTATGTTGTCGCTAGGTCTAAAGAATATGGCTATATTGTAGGTATAACAAGAGACTCATCCGTAACAGTATTCAATTTAACGGATAAAGAACAATACTTGGAATTTGTTTCAAAAGAGATTTACAAGCTAATAACTGTTTGACCTAACCAAAAAGAATCAATTTTTTATAAGTTTTGAAGCAAAGAGATAGTAATTGTTGAATTATTTCGGTTGAAGCGAAAGGATGCAATTATTTTAACAGATTGCAAGGGTATAATGTGAGGGAAAAGTTTTAGGTGGAAGAAGATTATTATTAGATTTGTCTAGAGGACTTAAAATGGCAGAAAAAGAAACGGTTGAAAAAGTGAAGGATAGACAAGGAATGCTTGCAAAAATCCAAAACGTTTTGGGCTCTGGATATGCAACTAGAGAAGATCTTAGAGAACTGGACAGAAAGCTTCGAGACTTGTATTACGCTGATTTCAAAAAACTACGCCGCAGATGGGAAGAAATTTATCTAGTCGCTTTAAATGCTGGAAAAGCGACAGATGACTTCAAAAAAGTAATACAGATAATCGATAGAGCCGCAGAGAAAGTCAATCGTGCAGATTATGGATATGCAGGATTAATGGATCGTAAAGGGTCGATAAAAGAGACTGAATTGGCTCGTATTTTCAACTATGACAAAGCTTTAAGTGGTGAGATTGAAGCGATAATAAATGCAGTTAATGATTTATATACAGACATCCAAGCTGAAAATTGGACAGAAACAGCAACCAAAACTAAGAATGTTAAATCCTTAATACTTAGTTTTGAGTCTAAATGGGATGAGAGAGAAAAACAGTTTAGACCTTTGGAGGTGTAAAAGGATGCCTATTATTGAAAGAGTTGCATGGGACACTGCAGGTCCAGAAGACATAGCTTATAGATTCCCAAATCTCAAACTGAAATATGGAAGCCAGGTCATAGTTAAAGAAAACCAGTGGGCTGTATTCTTCCGCGATGGTAAAGCTTATGACGTTTTTGGACCTGGAAGACATACAATTACAAGTAATAACATTCCCCTTTTAACTGGTGTCTTGAAAGCTTTGGGTATTATAGGAGACATTTTTGATTGTGAAGTCATTTTCATTAGCAACAGTCAATTTAGAGCAAATTTTGGTGGTAAAGCCTATTCGGCTCCGAGCGGAGATATAAAATATCAAGCTGAGTTAGGTTTCTATGGTTACACACTTTATAAGGTTGATGACCCCAAACTTTTTGTTACAGAATTTTTTGGCAACAGAAATGCAAGCACTTCAAAAGACGTTGAAGATTACATTAGAGGATTTATAAACGAGCGAATTATTGACGAGTTTGCTCACTGGGACATTTTCACTCTTGTGAAAAATGTTGATGAAACCACAGATAAAGTGGCATTAAAAATAAGCGATGAAGCCGCAAGAGTAGGCTTGAAAATAATAGATTGTGTATTCGAGGGTATAAATGTTCCTGAAGAGGCTAGGAGATTCGTTTCTGGAATGGGTGCTCAGGCCATGATGATGCAGTATATGAAAGAAACAGCTGCCGAGCTTAAAGGTTCTGAGGGCGGTGGTGCTGCAGCAGCAGGTTTAGGTGCGGGTATGGGATTAACTATGCCTTATATAATGGCTCAACAAATGCAACAGGCTCAAGCTCAACAGCTTGTTATATGTTCAAAGTGCGGTGCCAAGAATCCTGTGGGGGCTAAATATTGTGGTAACTGTGGCATAGGTCTCGCCCCTGAAGCGAAGGTTGTCTGCCAAAAATGTGGAGCAGAAAATCCTGCGGGCATGAAATTCTGTGGAAATTGTGGGACACCGTTAGCACAACAGACTAAGACAGAAGTGGTCTGTCCAAAATGTAATGCGAAAAATCCGCCTAGAACAAAGTTTTGCGGAAACTGTGGAGAAAAGTTACCCTAAACCTCTCTTCTTCTTTATCTGATGTCAGCCTTTTTTCTAAGCGAAGCACCGCAGATCTCACAGAAATTCCAACTGCAGGACATTTGTGCTTTACATTTAGGGCATTTAGTCAAGGGTTGGGGATAGAGAGGTTGGCCACATTGCCAACAAAACTTGTTTTTAAGGGCATTTTTTCCACCACACTTTAAACAAAAAATAACTTGTCTAATTTTTTCAAATTTTAAGCTTTGAAAAATACAATTTGCCAGTGATAAACTTACGGCTAAACCTACACCTGCTAAAAAAGCATCGCTAATACGAATATTACTCATTTTATCAATCAAAATATGCCTTCTGGACAGAAAAAGTTTGCTGAAGAAAAGAGATAAACATGCCATCTTCATTTTAAAGTAAGATGATAGGTTGAACGTGAATGAAAACGACTGTTAAAGGACTATGGAACATTGTTTTGAGTGGATATCCAAAGACAGGTAAAACTCTGCTTGCTAAGCGTTTGATTTCGGAAAACAAGAATTTTGCGAGAATAGGTGTTGACGAGTTGAGAACTATGCTTTTTAATGAAACCACTCCATGTAGAGACGAGTTTCTAGTATACTCTATGATTGCTATAATGCGAAACTATCTTCTAAAAAAGGGTTACAGTGTTGTAATAGATTCAACAGCTCCAGACAATATAACTCGTGCTTTTCTGCTGGCTACCAAAGTTCAGAATGTTAATCGCCTAGTTGTTTTATTTGATGTAGAAAGAGAAGTTATGATCAACCGGAACATAGCATTTTTCGGTAGCGAAAGCCCAGTTCTCGCTTGGGATGCGCGTTGGGAAACTCCTCTTGGGGGCGTTCCTCTGTTCAAGTTTAAAAGCAATAACATGAAGGAATTCGAAGCTTATTATGCTCGCCTAAAAGAACTTTTAGAAAGTGAAATTCACCCTTACAAGCCGGAATTTCATCCCTTAGCTCCATTTAAGGAAATTATTAAGTCGTTAAAGAATTTTCTCAAAAAGCAGCCTTAAATTTTTAAGCGTAAACCCTAAATGTATTCGTTGGGTTGATTATTTGCAGGCATATATTCTTGTGAATGCCGAACCAGGCATGATATGGAAGGTTGCAGAAGCTGCCAACGCAATAGAAAGCGTAAAAATGGCACATGCTGTGACTGGACAATTTGACGTTATAGTTTATGTTGAATTCCCCAAAATAGGCGATCTCGGCAGAATAATAGAGAAAATTCAAGCATTAAAAGGTGTTAAGCGAACACAAACTTTGATAACAGTTCCCCCAACAATAAGAACATGATTTTACGAAAGAAATCCAATCCATGTGCCTACATATTCGCCGAAATAGGCTAAAATTGCAAAGACTATAAGCCTTGGTGTAAAGCTCAGAGCCAGAAAGACATCTAACCGTGTCTTAAGAAGTCCACAAAATAGAGAAAGCAGCTCTACAGGTAAAACTGGAATAAGCCCGAAAATTGTATAAAGAATCCATCCCCATCTATTCCATAATCTAGTAGTTTCCTCCAGTCTTTCAGCAGAAACCTTCTTCATAACGTAAGGCCTCCCTAAACGGAAAGCCAAACCGTAATTAATCAACATACCTAAAGTAAACCCTATAGTAGCAACTAAAACCAAGGGGACTTTAGGCATCCCAAGCGAGGCCGCAGCAACCACCAATGCAGGACTTCCTAAAGGCACAACAGTTCCAGCTAAAATTGTTGCAAAGAAAATGCCTAGAAGCCCGTATCCTTCCATTAACGCTTTCGCGTCTACAAACAGTTGAGAACCGCCTAGATCAAAATATTTCAACAAAAATATCACTAGTAAGCCTATTGCGGTTATTATTATTCCAAGAATTATGGATGATTTTATCCATGGGACGGTGATTAAATCCGAAAATTTTTTTATTGTGCTTTCTCTTTCCATTGTCAATATTCTATTCCCTTTCTTGCCTCATGACCTTTATTGAATGGGTGTTTTATTTCTTTCATTTCTGTAACTAAATCTGCGATTTCCACAATTTTTTCAGGAGCATAACGCCCTGTTAAAACAAGTTCAACATGTTTCGGTTTGTTTTCAATAAGCTCTACAACTTTTTCTGTTTCAATTAGTCTCAGTTTTAGAGCTATATTAATTTCGTCTAAAATTACTATGTCGTAGTCTCCGCTTTTAACAACTTTTTTGGCTAGAGCCAAGGCTTCCTCTGCAAGTTGAATATCCTCTTCTTGGGCAGGCTTTGAAGTAACAAATTTTCCTCTGCCAAATGCCTTAAGTTTCAAATTAGGAAGCTTATCAACGATGTATAATTCCCCGTAGTCAAATCCGCCTTTTATAAACTGAATTATGTAAACTTTTAATCCTCTGCCAATAGCTCTTAAAGCAAGTCCAAAAGCCGCTGTTGTCTTTCCTTTTCCCTCACCAGTGTAAACTTGCACTAGTCCCTCTTCAAGCTTTGACTTCAGCTTTTATACCTTCCTAAAACTCTCTTCCAGAAGTTTTTCAGCTGCTGAAACTGGATCTGTCTCTCTTTTCAAGATTTTCTGTAGAAGTTCTTCGAATTTTCCTCTTCTTTTTAATTCTTCTATAACAGCCCTTGCTGTTTGCTCCTTGATAGCCTCAACCAACTCAGCTTCAGCCTTTAACAGGCTTTTTTTGTGTTCTTTTTCTTTCCGAAGAAATTGTTTGTGTTCTTCCAGTTTTTCAATAAGTTTTGGAACTCCTTCACCTGTTAATGCTACTGTTTTCAAGATCGGTGGTTTCCAAGCGTTCTTTTTATTGTTAAGTTGAAGTATAGACTGGATATCTATTACTGCTTTGTCCGCGTTTTCTCTGTCAGCTTTATTAACAACAAAGATATCAGCTATCTCCATTAATCCAGCTTTTATGGCTTGTATTTCGTCCCCTAAACCTGGAGCATGCATAACCACTACCGAGTCAGCTACTTTTATTATTTCTACTTCTGACTGGCCAGCGCCGACAGTTTCTACAATTATTACATCTTTGCCAGAAGCGTCTAGAACCTTTACTGCGTCTTTTGTTGCACGTGCTATTCCGCCTGGATAGTTTCGTGTTGCCATGCTTCTTATGAAAACCTCTGCATCGGTGCTTAGTTCCTGCATTCTTATTCTGTCACCTAGAAATGCTCCACCTGTGAAAGGGCTTGTTGGGTCTACGGCTATTACGCCTACTTTCTTCCCGTTCTGTCGATATTCACGAACAATTTTCTCGATAAGAGTGCTTTTTCCTGAACCGCTTGGACCCGTTATTCCTATTATGTGGGCCTTTCCTGTGTGGGGATAAATTTTGGCAATTAATTTTTTTGATTCGGCTGTGGCATTTTCGATGAGGGTTATGGCTTTCGCTATGCTTCTCTTATTTCCTGTTAGAATTCCTTGTAGTATTTCTTCAATTTTTGTCAATGGTTTTGCACATCGTTGTGTTATGTTCTGTGAGGAAGGTTTTCTAGTACAAACTTTATTATTTTGTCTGTAGGTGTTCCTGGACCAAACACTTCTTTTATACCAAGTTTTTTCAGTTCTGGAACATCTTCTTCTGGAATTATTCCCCCAGCGAAGACCATGATGTCTGTTAAGCCTTTTTCTTTAAGAAGTTCCATTATTCTTGGGAAAAGGGTCTTATGGGCTCCAGATAGAATGCTTAGACCTATAACGTCAACATCTTCTTGTAAAGCCGTTTCAACTATTTGTTCAGGTGTTTGTCTTAAACCGGTATAAATTACTTCCATACCAGCATCTCTTAAGGCTCTTGCTACAACTTTTGCGCCTCGGTCATGACTGTCTAGACCTGGTTTTGCTATTAAAACCCTTATTTTTCTTATGCTTTGCATATTATTCCTCCTTTTTAGATGACTATTAATTCTTTATATTCTCCGTAAACTTTGCGAAGTACCTCTGTTATTTCACCAAGGGTTGCATAGGCTTTTACTGCTTCGATTATTGTTGGCATTAGGTTTTCATTTTTTTCAGCAGCATAATGAAGTTTTTCTAGGGTTTCCTTCACTTTTTTGTTATCCCTTTCTTGTTTTACTTTTTGCAATCTGGCGATTTGTTCCTCTTCAACTTTGGGGTCTACTCGTAAAAGTTTTACTGGATATTCTTTTTCTTTAATTGTATATTCGTTTACGCCCACGAGTATTCTCTTTGTCTCGTCTATCTCCCGTTGATATCGGTAAGCGCTGTCAGCAATTTCTTTTTGGAAGAAACCTTTTTCTATGGCGGCGATGGCTCCGCCCATGTCGTCGATTTTTTGGATGTATTCCCAAGCTTTTTCTTCCATCTCGTTAGTTAAATCCTCAATGTAATATGCGCCTGCTAATGGATCTACAGTGTTTGTTACTCCACTTTCATAGGCTATTATCTGTTGGGTTCTTAGGGCTACTCTAACAGCCTCTTCTGTGGGCAAGCATAAGGCTTCATCGAAAGAGTTGGTATGCAAAGATTGGGTTCCCCCTAAAACTGCAGCTAGGGCTTGGATTGTGGTGCGTACTATGTTGTTGAGGGGTTGGTGTGCTGTTAACGTGCAACCTGAAGTTTGAACGTGCATTCGCATCCACATTGATCTGGGATTTTTTGCTTGGAATCTTTCTTTCATTATTTTTGCCCATAATCTACGGGCCGCCCTAAACTTGGCAATTTCCTCAAAGAAATCGTTATGAGATGCAAAGAAGAAGGACAAGCGAGGGGCAAAGTCATCTACTTTTAAACCTCTCTCTAGGGTTGATTCCACGTAAGCAATTCCATCATAAATGGTGAAGGCCAATTCTTGAAGAGCTGTGGCACCAGCTTCACGAATGTGATAACCGCTTATACTTATAGGATTCCATTTAGGCAAATGTCGTGCACAATATTCAATAACATCTGTTGAAAGCTTAAGTGAAGGTAGCGGTGGAAATATACATAGCTTTTGAGCGAAAAACTCCTTTAGATTATCGTTCTGTGTCGTTCCTCCAAGCTTCTCTCTTGAAACACCTTGTTTATCTCCTACAGCCACGTACATAGCAAGCAGTATGGATGCTGGTCCATTAATAGTCATGGAAGTCGTTACTTTGTCTAAGGGTATGCCATCAAAAAGGATCTCCATGTCCTTAAGCGATGAAACGGCTACTCCACAGACTCCTACTTCGCCTTTTGCCATGGGATGATCAGAATCATAACCCATAATGGTTGGATAATCAAAAGCTGTGCTTAGACCAGTTTCTCCTTCGCTTAGTAGGTATTTGAAACGTTTGTTTGTGTCTTCCGCTGTGCCGTAACCAGCGAACATTCGCATAGTCCAAAGTCTTCCCCTGTACATGGTAGCGTGTAGACCTCTAGTAAAGGGATATTCTCCTGGAAATCCCAAATCTTTTATGTAATCCATGTTTTCGATGTCTTCTGGAGTGTAAACTCTTTTTATTAGTATTCCTGAATGGTTGCGAAATTCGCTTTTTCGTTCCGGATGGCGGCTGATCCATTTTGGCAGTGTGGTATTTTCCCAGCGTTCCCGTTGCTTCTTTATTTCTCCAACTTTCTCTTTATCGAACATTATTTTTGGTTCTCCGTTAATTTATATGAGCCAGTTTAAGCTTACTTATGGTATAAAACCTAAAGGGATATTTTCTTATCGGTTCGATGGTCGTCAAAATATTGTCAGAATAATTAGAAAAAAGTGGAGAGAGGGGTTATTTTGTTGGTCTAAAGTAGGCTATGTCGTTTATTGAAGCCTTTCTTTCTTCTGGAGATTTTAGAACAGCTTCTACTTTCATGCCTATGCAGACAGTGTCTGTTTCGCCTATCTTATGGATCATTCCGCCGTGGGCACCTTCAAACTTTATTAAGGCATATATAACTGGTTTTTCGAGTTTTTTGCCATCTTTTTCTATAGTGGCTATGGTGAATGTGTGGATCGTTCCCTTCTTACCTACATCTATCCATTCTTCAAGTTTTGCAAAGCATCTTTCACAGTACATGCGTGGTGGAACATAGACTATGCTGCAGTTCGGGCATCTTGTCCCCATTATTCTCCCGTTTTCTTTCAATTCTTTGAAGAAGCGTTCTCCAACCACGCCTAGGGTGTACATGTAGTCGGCTTCCATATGCCCTATCCAGTGGCGAGCATCAAAAGGATTGGTTATTTTCTCTATGCTCAAAGTGTTGCAGCCTCCTTTACTGGTTTGAAGTATTTTATGTCCGTAATTGCGCCTTCCCTTTCTTCTGGAGGTTTCCAGACAGCTTCTACTTTCATGCCGATTTTGAGCTGCTTCCAGTCTTCTACTTCTCCTATTTTGTGAATTATTCCCATGCCTTCAGAAGCTCCATCCAAGTCTATGATGGCTACTATTATTGGTTCTTTTAACCTAGTGGCATCTGCTGCTAGGTAAGAGGCAGAAAATGTGTTGATTGTCCCCGTGTCCTTGACGTAGGTCCATCCGTCGGTAGGTTTAAAGCATAGCTCACAGTAAATCCTTGGTGGAACCATTATACGGCCGCATTTGTTGCATGTAGAAGCAATTATCCTACCCTTTTTCAATTCCTCTAGGAACTTGCTTATAGCTATACCGGCACTCCATGCGTATTTAGCCTTTGGTTTAAACTTTTCAATGGGAATTTTTCCTTCTTTTATTTCTTCAGCTTTAACTTCTTCACCTAGATAACGCTTAATTTTTTCACTCATAATCCTTCTCTCCTTTTATCGTCTTAACACTATTACTGAGCCGTACTGCATTAGATCACCCCATGCTTGTGCAATGCCTGTTCTTGGGTCTCCCGGAATTTGTCTTTTTCCCGCTTCACCGCGCAATTGCCAGAAGATTTCGCAAACTTTCATTAAACCAGCTGCTGCAATAGGATTGCCAACTCCTAAGAGTCCTCCTGATGGGTTAATGGGTAGATCACCGTCTCTTTGGGTTACGCCTTCGGCTGTAAGTTTTGGTGCTTCGCCTTTCTTGCACAACAGTAAGCCTTCCATATGATGAAGCTCTTTATAGTCAAATGGATCATAAGGTTCAGCGACATCGATCTCTTTCGGCGGATTTTTTATTCCAGCCATTTTGTATGCCATACGAGCAGCATACTCTACATAATCTGGATAGTATAGATCACGGTTCGTCCAATGTGTAGAATCAATACACCAGCCTACTCCATCAATCCATACGGGATTATCCGTAATCTCTTTGGCCACATCTTCAGATACAAGCACCAAAGCTGCACCACCATCACTTGTGGGGCTTACATCCAAACGTTGAACAGGCCAAGCCATGATTTCAGAATTTAATACATCGTCCACGGTTATGCGAGCTGCTAACTGGGCACACGGATGATCTAATGCGTTTCCCTTGTTTTTAACGGAAACTAGGGCTATATGTTCTTTCTTGATATTGTGTTTATGCATATACCGTTGCATTTCTAACGCAAATATCCAGATCAAGTTCATGCCGATGGGCCTTTCAAGAATAGGGTCAAAGATTGTTGTAAAAGCGTATTGTGGATGGGGATAGCATGATGACATTTTCTCTTCGCATACTACTAGACAAGTGTCAAATTGTCCTGAAGCAATATGCCACCAGCCAGCCAAAGGTGTGAAAACGCCAGTTCCACCTCCTACAAAAACTCGGGTGTATGGCTTATGGTAGGCTCCTGCCCCATCAGCTAAATACTCTCCCTTCATGTGAACTCCATCAAAAGCATCTGGAGCGGTTCCCATCACAACGCTCTGGATGTCCCTTAGTTCTAGTCCTGCAGCATCTAAAGCCATTTTTGCTGCCTCGTAGGCTAATTCTTTACCCGTTTCTTTCAGTCTTCTTCTGAAGAGAGTTAAGCCAGCACCTACAATTGCGACTCTTTTCTTTCCATACATTTTCCATTTCACCTCTTTACATTACTTAAAACAGCTACAACGCCCGTTGCTGTGGGAATTCCGCGCCAAGTATGTGCTAAACCAACTTCTGCATTTGGTATCTGCCTTCTACCAGCTTCGCCTCTCAGCTGTAATACAACTTCGAGAAGTTTTTGTGTGCCAGAGGCCTCAAGTCCATAGCCCATTCCCAGCAAACCTCCAGAAGGATTTACTGGGAACTCGCCGTTAAGATTTGTTAGTCCGTCTTCTAGAAGTTTCCCAGCTTCTCCGTAATCGCAGAGTTTAAGCGCTTCCATGTGCTGAAGTTCTTTGTAAGCAAATTGGTCATGGATTTCTGCAAAATCTATTTCCATCCATGGATTGTTAATTTTTGCTTGTTTGTATGCCATTTCTGCTGCCATTCGTGTATAAACAGCTTTCGTCCATTCTCTAGTTTCTAGACTTGGAGTTTCTGTGCACCACCCTACACCTTTAACCCAGATAGGCTTGTCTGATAAACTCTCTGCAATCTTCTCGGAAGCCAAAACCATTACTATACATCCATCTGCTGGCGTGCTTATCTCCAGTTTCTTCAACGGATAGAAGCATGTTTCAGAACACAAAACTTGATCCAAGGTTACGTTGGCACCGTAAGCTGCATAGGGATTCAATATGCCATTTCTTTTGTTTTTAACCACCACTTGAGCGCATTGTTCCGTTGTAGTGCAAGTGTCATGTAGATACCTGTTCATTTCCATTCCTGCAATGTAGTAGGGATGTCCTCCAAGGGGTCTATTATATACAGGGTCTAAACCGAAAGCTACAATGTCTATGTAGGTTAGTATGTCTGATGCTTTACTGTGGGCTTCTAAAACGATGGTGTCAAAATGTCCAGTTCTAATGAGCATGTAGGCTGTTGCCAATCCAAGCATTCCGTCACCAGAAACCGTGAAAAGATGTCTTAATACAGCGCCCAGTTGATCTGGGACAAACTCGTCGAAGATACTGAAACCTTCCAGATAATCCTCTGCACATGTTATAAAAACATCCACGTCTTTTCTTGGATTGATTCCCGCATCTTCATAGGCTTTAACCGCTGTCTCGAACATCAACTCTTTATAAGAAAGCTCCGGCGTTATTGGTTTGAAACCACTGCATCCAAATCCAACAATAGCTACTTCGCTCATTTCTTCTCCCTTAAACTTTTAGAGCTATACTGTAAAAGGCAAATCACATAAAACTTTCGTGAAAAATGCTGCAAAATATTGAAGAAATTTAAATACTTGTTCGATTACTATTCGTCTCTCTTAAAATCAAAGGGCGCAAGGCGATTTCGCTTTGAAAGGTAAACCTAAAGTTTCTATAGTCTCTGCTGGTTTGTCAAAATTCGGAAAGAGAGAAGGATTATATGCTAGAGAACTTTTTGCCGAGGCTGTTAAAGAGGCTTTTGACAGATGTCCGAAGCTGGATCCTAAAAAGGACATCCAAGCTCTATTTGTTGGGCATATGGGAGAATCCTATGAACATCAAGGGCATACAGGTGCCACTATTGCTGATTGGGCTGGTTTGCTGAATATTCCTGCTACGAGGGTGGAAGCTGCCTGTGCTTCTTCAGGAGCTGCTTTAAGAGCTGGGATTTATGCTGTTCTCTCTGGCTTATGCGATGTTGTTATGGTGGGCGGAGTCGAAAAAATGACTCATCGAATAACCCCTGAGGTTACAGAGTTTTTGGCTATGGCCTCAGACTTTCCCTTTGAACAATGGCATGGAATAACCTTTCCTGGGCTCTTTGCATTAATGGCTACTGCCCATATGCACAGGTATGGTACGACAGAAGCCCAACTTGCAGCCGTAGCTGTAAAAAACCATTATCATGGAAGTCTAAACCCCAAGGCTCACATGCAGAAAGAAGTGACTTTGGAAACAGCCTTATCCTCGCGGATCATAGCGTGGCCCCTTAAACTTTATGATTGTTCATTAATTACTGATGGTGCCAGCTGCCTGATTTTGACAAAGCCTGAGTTGGCTAAAAAATACGGGGAGACACCCGTGCACATAATTGGAAGCGGGCAGGCTAGTGACACCATAGGTATGTATGAAAGAGAAGAGTTCACTTCTCTTAGAGCAGCAAAGTTAGCTGCTAAAAAAGCTTATGAAATGGCAGACGTTAAGCCGGAAAGCGTAAACGTTGCTGAAGTTCACGACTGTTTCACCATAGCTGAAATAATAGCTTACGAAGATTTAGGGTTCTGCAAACCAGGAGAAGGAGGAAAACTTGTAGAAAGTGGAGAAACAACCCTTGGAGGGCGAATTCCCGTAAATACAAGCGGTGGACTAAAAGCAAAGGGACATCCCGTGGGAGCCACTGGAACCGCTCAAGCATATGAAATATATCTTCAACTAACAGATCAAGCTGAAAAAAGACAGGTAAAAATGGCAGAGATAGGGCTGACTCACAATTTAGGCGGCTCAGGTGCCACTGCCGCAATTCACATTTACAGGAGAGATTAAGTTTTGACAGAGCAAATGCCTTTCACAATAGAACAATTTTATAGTTATATTAATCAGAAAAAGCTGATGGGCGGAAAATGTAGGAAGTGTGGAAAAATTCACCTTCCACCGAGACCCTTATGTAACAATTGCTTCTCAGAAGATTTTGAATGGGTGGAAATTCCTGAAAAAGGAAGATTGTTGACCTACACGGTTATTCATGTAGCACCACCAAGGTTCCAAAAAATGGCACCTTATGCGGTAGGCATAGTGAAATTAGAAAACGGCCTGAAAATTCCAGGAATTATCAGAGTTCCTCAGGAACAGATAAAGATAGGCATGTCCTTAACCATAGACTTTGACACATGTGCAGCTGCAGAAACATGGCCCAAATGGCCAAGATACTATTTTAAACAAATGTGAATTTTAGCATAAGAATCCTTACTCATTGTTAAGGTTTATTTTAAATTCTATCTAAAAATGCTTGGTTTTGAGATAGAATTCGCTATTAGCACTCTACTCCTTCTCTGTCCTTCAAATGAACCTTGTTACACTTGAGGCTTTCTGAGGCAGTTGACAAACATGGTTTCGAATTAGATGAGTATATTTGGATCCAAATAGGTACCCTCTACCTTTTTTCACATAAATTGGTGGCAACCGCATTCGATAAAATGTATTTGGCTTATCTTTATCTATTCATAAAATACTGTGAGCATATCTCTTCACGGTAGAAACGAAAAGGAAGAAGTGGTACACAAGAGATCGACAGGGGTCGATGTCCTTTTTTGGAATCAGCTTGATACATTTATTATTTTATTTAAGTATGTTATTAGTGTTGGCAAATCTGTAATCGAGGTTATGAAGTAATTCGCTCCGGAAGCAATTAATTCTTTGGGAGAAGAAATGCCTGTGGGCAAACCAACAGCAATAGCTTTTAAATCTCTAGCACTTTTCATGTCGACCCAACTGTCGCCTACGATAACTGTTTCTTCGGGTATTGTTCCTAAATCTTTCATTGTGGCTTTTAGGTGTTCAATGTTGGGCTTAACATTCTTCACCTTATTGCGTGGTGTTATTGCATCAAAAAAAACCTTTATTTCAAATCTTTTTAAAATGTAGCGAACAGATTTTTCACTGTTTATCGTGCATAATCCTAGTTTCAAACGCATTTTTTTCAAGGTTTTTAAAGTTTCTAAAACCCCTGGAAAAAGGCTTGTGGTTTTCGCTGCTTCCAGTTCGTATTTTTCTGCTATTGCCAATGCCTTGCTTTGGATTTCTGTAAAAGTTTTCTCTGACTTGCCATTGTTTTTTAAGAAAATTTTTGATTTTTTTAACATTTCGAATATTGTTTCGTTAAGTGATAGAATCGAAGCTGGTAATCCAGCTCTTATAAGAAAACTTCTAACCTCTGCTCTAACCGCCTTGTAGTCTATGTTAAAGTTTGCGAGAGTTCCGTCCAAGTCGAAGATTATTGCCTTAATTACCATCGTTTTCACTTATAACGATATTTTAGAACCTTCTAATCACGTTATGAAAGAAATATACTTTGCGGAAAAGGTAAAATTGAATATGCAACCTCGAATAAAATAATGTTTTGATGCATTATGAGTGTCGAGGATTATGAGAAAGAGAAACTTTGGCCTATTCTTGTGGAAACAGTTCACAGCTTAGTTATGTATCCCCATCATAAAGCCTATACAAGAGAAATGATCTTAAATGAAAAGCCAGACATAACTCCAGCAGAACTTGCTGCAAGGTTGAAGATGCCTCTAGGCGAGGCTCTAGTAATTCTTTACGAATTGACAAAAGAACAAAAACAGCAATTTTCAGAGAATCTGGACACTTGAGGCTTTAAAGGCAATGTAAACGTCCATATTCAAGTTAAGCCCCATATCCTTAAAAGAACGTTTAGTTATTTGAACAATGAAATGTTTTCCCACATCAACTTTAAGTCGAACGATATTTCCCAGATCTGAGATTTCCACGATTCTTCCTTTAAGGATGTTTCTGGCACTAGATGCAAAACGATTTTTCGATAAAATTATGTCTTCCGGGCTTATAAACACAGAAACTTTTCCTCGACATTGTGTGGCTACTACAATTTGAATATCTTTTCCTATATCAATCATAGTTGTTCCATTTTCAGCGACTTTTGCCTTTCCTGCAAACGTGTTTTCTAAACCAGCAAAACTGACCAAAGTTTTCGAAAGCCTACTAAATATTTCCTTGGGAGTGCCCGTTTCCCTTATTCTACCATAAGTTATTAATGCTACGCGGTGGGGCAAGCTTTTCGCTTGGAACATATTGTGTGTGGCCATCACAATTGTAGTTTTAGATTCACGGTTAACCGATGCAAGAACTTCTTCAATTATCGAAGCGTTTTTCGGATCTAAATCTGCAGTGGGCTCATCTAAAAGTAGAAGCTTGGCGTTAAGAGCCAAGGCTCTTGCCAATGCAACTCGTTGTTGCTGACCGCCAGAAAGCTTTTTGGCTTGTCTCTTCTCGAACCCCTCCAATTTGACAATCTTTAAAACCTGTCTAACTTCTTCATCCCTTTTACTCTTCGGCAATTTTCTAATTTTTAAACCGTAAGCAACATTGTTATAAACTGTGGTGTTGAAAAGAATTGGTCTTTGAAATACCATGGTGCTTTCCATACGCATTTGCTTCAAGTTTTCTTCTGTAACTTTTCTCCCTAGAAAATAGACTTCACCTTTTGATGTTTTTTCTAGAAAAGCTAAAATCTTTAAAAGAGTTGTTTTCCCAGAACCATTTGGTCCAAGCAAAGCCAGTATTTCTCCTTCGCGTATTTTTAAGTCTATATCCTCTAACGCAGTTATTCCATCGAAAATCTTCGTTACTTTGTGTAACTCTGCTATGTAACTCATTTTCTTTTCCTTTGAAATGTGTTTAATGCCAATGTTGTAAGGGTTATTCCAAAAACTAAGAGAAGAAGTATTATGCCCAAGGCTATGCTCAATTCTATATTGCCTTTGGCTGTTTCGTTAGAAATTGCTGTGGTTAGGGTCTCCGTCCATTTAGCTATGTTGCCTCCTACCATTAGAGCTATACCTAATTCTGCAATGGCCCGATTGAAACCAGCTATACCTGTGACAACTATTCCATTGAGGGCTTCTTTCAAAACGGCATAAGCTGCTTGGTCTTCTGAAGCTCCTAAGGTTCTAGCCAAACTTATTATGTCTGGATCCACAGCTTCTACAGCGGTTGTTGCCAAGCTTACGATTAAGGGCAATATAAGTATCGCTTCACCGATGATGATTGCTGCTGGAGTATACAATAGGCGGAATATTCCAAGGGGACCAGCCCTTGAGAAGATCAAGTATAGGATTAGTCCCAAACCTACTGTGGGTATGCCGATCATAGCGTTGAAGAAGCTTTTAATGAACAGTTTCCCCCGGAAGTTTCTTGTTCCTAAGGCCAATGAGATAGGGATTCCCCAAAGCAAGGCTATGGCAGTGGCTGCACTTGAAATAAAAAGAGAACGCGTTGTTATTTCTAAAACCCGCGGGTTGCCAGAAAAAATTAGTTGTAATGCTTTGGCTATTCCTTCAAATATTTCCATTCGACGTTATCCTCCCTCGTAAAGTTCTGAACACGTATCCCTATATTCTGGTGGGCATTCAAAACCGCTAAAAAAGGCATATTCCTTTAGCCATTCAGCTATTTGCCATGGCGAATTTTCTTTTAAAACTCCAACTGCACCGTAAAATAGACTTTGTCCAAAATAGTCTTTGCCGTAATTTTCTATAAGATACTGTCCTTCTTCTGAAATGAGAAATTTTATGAAAGTTATTGTGTCGTTGAAGTTGACACTTGGATGGCGTTTAGGGTTGACTGCTATTACGCTGTAGACATTGAACAACTCTTTCTCTTCAGTTATAAGTGCACTTAAGGTTATTCTGTTTTCTTTACTATATTTTAGGTATGTTCCAATGTCTGAGAGCGTGTAAGCCTGAAATTCATCAGCCATAAGCAATGTTTGCCCCATTCCAGAACCAGCATCTGTATACCAAGATTCTTTGGAAATTTCTGTGTAATTGTAACCTGCAAGTTCCCATAGACTCTGCTCTTTTTGATGTGTTCCAGAATTATCGCCTCTAGAAATCCAATTTTTCCCATTTTGTTTTTCTCCATATTCTGCTATGCGCTTTAAAGCTTCAGTTACGTTTGCCCCCTCAATTCTTGCTGGATCTTCTTTTGGGCCGACTATGGCGAAAAAGTTGTAAGCGATTATTTTTCTGCAGACACCGTAGCCTTGTTCGAGAAAGCTTTTTTCCATAGTGGGTGAGTGGACAAGGACTAAATCTACATCGCCATTTTTGGCTTGTTGTATTGCTATGCCTGTGCCGACTGGTATAAAGTTTATAATTATGTCGTATTTGTCTTCGAATTCTCTTTTAATTTCGTCTAGTAGTCCTGTTTCGTATAGGCTGGTGGTTGTGGAGATCATAAGTCTTCTCTTCGCGAAATATTGCAAATAAGCTGCGGTTCCAGCAATTATTATTAGCGTTATGGCTGATGCGGCTAGAATCATTTTTATCCATGTCTGCATGGTTTTTTCTCCGTTATGCTTTTCTGTTCATAACGATTAAGTCTTATAAGCGTTACGCAAACATAGATCAATGAATAAGATTGACTCACAAAAAACACAAGCTATCGTTCAAAATATGGCTCGAATACGATGGCAAGCCACTGATAGGTAAAGGCGGAGCTGAAATCTTAGAAGAAATAGAAAAAAACCGCTCAATTTCTAAAGCTTCTAAAAAGCTTGGAATGTCCTATCGTTATGTTTGGAGCTATCTAAAAAAGATAGAGCGAACCATAGGCGAACCAGTAATAGAAACATTTAGAGGCGGCAAAGCTGGAGGTGGCGGCGCAAAGTTGACAATGCTTGGAAAAAGTCTGCTTCGAGAATATAAACATATTGATGGCTACCTAAATGAAGTTCTTTCGAAAATGGAACATTCGGAAGTATCAAATTCAAAGGTTTAAAACATAAAAGCCAGAGCTGAAATTGTTCTAGAAACAGTTTAATATCAATCACATATCTAAGATTGTAAAATAAAAATTGTTTAAAGAAGAGGAAGAGTCTCAAATGTTTAAATTAAGACGTACTCATTTTGAGGTAGCCTTTATAATTATTGTTTTTTCTTTAGGATTGTTTAAAATAAATTTTGGATTATCTTGGAAATTGGACGATATAGATTTCACCCTGAATAGAAACATGACAATTTTTGCTGCTGACGAAGATTCTATGGAACTAGTTATCGGAGTCGACAACACAAAACTCTCATCTTATAGTGGCATTACGGATTTAATTGTCACATATGAGGGAAGAATTGTAAATACAGTTGCAATAGGAGGCGTGGCTATTGCTATAGTAGCCGACGTACCCTTGAACTATGTTTCATCCTTTAGAGAAGAAATTCAAAGAAGGTCTTTAGCTAGATATATAGAGCCTAACATAGGATTTCAGGTTTCGTTTACTCCTAATGATCCACTCTGGAGTTATCAGTGGGCACCTCAAAAGATAAATGCTGATTGGGCTTGGAACAAGACAACTGGCTTAAGTTCGATTCTTGTAGCATTAATAGATACAGGCGTTGATTATACTCATGAGGATCTTTCTACAAACTATGTTCCGATGGGCTATGACTGGGTAAACAACGATCCTGATCCCATGGACGATCATGGCCATGGGACTCATTGTGCAGGAATCATAGCCGCTACCATTAACAATAGTGTTGGAATAGCTGGCTTAGCCCAAGTTAGAATTATGGCTGAAAAAGCCTTTAACACGGAAGGAGTGGGCTGGGAAGATGACATTGCAAATGCAATTATACACGCTGTTAATCAAGGCGCAGATATACTGAGTAACAGTTGGGGTAGCCCTCAAGACAGTTACCTTATTCGTGAAGCGATCCGTTATGCTTATGATAAAGGTGTGTTGATAGTTGCGGCTGCTGGAAATGATGCCTCAAGCACAGAGTTTTATCCAGCAGCCTACAGCGAAGTTATAGCTGTAACAGCAACAGATATAGACGATTATCCAGCAGTATTTACGAACTTTGGAAAGTGGGTTGAGGTTGCAGCGCCTGGAGTCAATGTTTTATCAACATTTTTGAATAATTCTTATGCCTTTGGTACTGGCACTTCGATGGCATGCCCTCATGTTGCAGGGATTGCTGCACTTGTTTGGAGTAGCTTTCCAGATGCAAGCCGAGACTGGGTGAGAGCACAGATTAGACGCACAGCTGATGACTTAGGCGACGTTGGTTTTGATGTGTTTTATGGGTATGGACGAGTTAATGCTGAAGCTGCAGTGGCTGAAGCTCCTCCACAACACGATATATTAATTTTATCTTGGGAAAAGCCTAGGTATATTCGCCTTGGTGATGTTGTCTGGATGAATGTTACTTTAATGAACTTTGGAACAGAAGACGAGCAAGACATAACAGTTCGGCTTTTTGTAGATGGAAGTCTTGAAAATTATGAAGGTATAGCATACCTAGCAAGTGGCGCGACGAAATCTGTTAGCCTTTTATGGAAGCCTACAGCTGGAGGAATATTTAACGTAACTATCTTTATAGTTCCTGTTCCAGGTGAAACAGATACTGAGAACAATGTTGCTTCTGAGATGGTTTCAGTTATGGCTATTGTGCTTAATCCTTCAAGTGGTCCAGCTGGTACAAAGGTTCTCGTTGAAGGTGTTGGTTTTGATCCTTTGAGCTCTTTGACCTTAAAATTTAATGATATGGCATTGGGCAGCTGTATAACAGATGAAATTGGAAATTTTGCTTTTGTTTTCAATATTCCTTTTTCAACAGCTGGAAACCAGACAGTAAAAGTGTATTATACTGAGGAATTTATTAGTGCAGAGTTTAAAGTTATAGACTTAACTACATTGCTTGTTGAAGTAGATGTTGGCTCAATACACTTTATAGGCGAGATTGTTGATTTCTATGTTCAAACGTCTTTAATGGGCAAAGCTGTTAATGCAACTATTGAAAAAGCTGTTTTGTATATGCCTAATGGAACATCCGAAAACATTAACGCACAAATATTAGCGACGGGTTTCTACAAATTGACATATACGATACCTAAAAATGCAAGTGTTGGAGAATACGTCTTAGTTGTTGAAGCTGAATATGTCAATGATATGGTGCGGGCTAGTGGTACCTCATTTAAAGGCTTTTTGATAAGTCCCACTTTGACAGATACGGATGCTTACGTTTCGGAAATAAAAGAAAATATAGCCACCACCGTTATTCCAGCCTTAGGTGCTATAAGACTTAACTTAACTGCAATGAATGCAACTCTCAAGAATATTTTCCTCAAAATAGTAGCTATAAATGACACTTCAGTTTTAATTCAAACTACAATAGGCATAATGAACGCCACAATCACTGAAGTTAACGATAATATTGCGACAATAATTGTTCCAGGTTTGGGTCAAATTCAAGCTGAAGTGTTAAACTTTAAAGAAAAACAGCAAGAATGGATGTGGACACACTATTTGGCTCTAGCATTTTCTTTTGTGATTTTCTTTGGTGTCTGGCTTTCCATTGCTTTGCTCATAAAACTGCGAAAAAAAGCCAAAAAATAAGCAGGATAATTTCGCTTTTATTCTACGACATATCTGTATGCTATATGTTCTCCTGCTGTAGGGCTCTTTCGAATAATTCGAAGAATGTCTCCTGGTTTAGCTCCTATAACTTTTACAGCTGGATCTGAAGCTTTAATTTGTGGCAACTGATATGGTTGAACCTTAAATTGTTCTAGAAGTTTCTTTCTTTCTTTTTCTTTTAAGATTTCGTGTTTTGGAACAAGATCATGTTCAAAAATGTCAAAGACTGGAAAAGTTTTTGGAAGAAGTTCTATTTTCTTTTTCTTTGCGCTTTGCTTTACGGAATGTGTATATCTTCCACTTGTGATGAGAATTCCTCTTTCTATTTTTGCTTCTTTCATTGCTTTGATTATGCGGTTAAGATATGTTATTCCCACGGTTTTTTCTTCAGGTATACACCATATAAGCAATTTTTCCTTTTCTTTCGGTGTTTCCACAACGTAAGTGGTAACCTCTTTATCCTTCTCTTTCTTGATAAGCTTGTATTTTCTTAACTTGAGTAAAACTTTCACCTTACGTTCTTCTACACTTTCTTCTTCACTCAACATGGCAAACCTCTAATTAAGAGAGCATCAAATCCTAAGAATCGCATTAACCCTTAAACTTTACGCTTAATATCTTAAGATTTCCTTTTGCATTAAATTCATTAAATGCGAAGGATGACCTTTTCTGCATATCTCTCCATTGTTTTTGCAAATTCCTCTATGGTTTCAGGGGGATAAGGCCTTTGCTTTCTAAAAGCTTTGTTCAATGCATTTTCTGGGATGAATTGTTGGAAGGCAAAGGTTTTAGCACCTTTAGCCAATTCTCCTATTCTAATTATATCTTCGGCATCAACAAAGCCTGGCACCACTGTAGTTCTAAACTCGTATTCCACTTTGTCAGTTTTCAGAATTTCTATTGTTTTCAGTAAGCCTGCAATATCCTTTGATCCTAAAAGTGCATATTTCTCTAGAGAAGTTTTCAGGTCCAAAGCAACATAATCCAAGTAAGGTAGGCACGCCTCTAATACTTGCGGATAAAAACCGTTTGTGTCAAGCTTAACTGTAAAGCCTTTTTCCTTGAGTTTCTTCAGAAATTTTGGGATTTCCTTATGCATCGTAGGCTCTCCGCCAGTAATAACCACCGCATCCACAAATTTTCTTCTGTTTTCAAGAATTTTTAGAACGGTGCCTTCCCTAAGGAATGGAGGTTTTGGTTCCACAACTATACGCCAATTGTGACAAAAAGGACAACGTAGATTGCAGCCTGGAGTGAAGAGCACTGTTGCTATTCTGTCGGGAAAGTCAATCAGACTTGTTTTTTGAATTCCACTGAACTTCATACTTCATGTGCTCTCAGACTTGGATTGTGGTAGCTGGTGGCACTATTATGGACTTGTCAAAAGTTTTACGGATGGCGAATTCTGCTTGTTTTCCATCATTCCATTGGTCTACTGGTCTTAGATAGCCTACAACTCTTGAATAGACTTCGCATTTTGCTCCGCAAATTGGACATTGTTTTTGTTCTCCTGTAATATAGCCATGGGTTGCGCATATGCTGAAAGTAGGTGTCAAAGTGATGTATGGAAGACGTGAATTCCAAGTCACTTTTCTAACGAGTTCTGCGGCTGCCTTCCAAGAATAGAGTTTTTCTCCAAGGTAAATGTGAAAGACTGTTCCTCCCGTGTAGAGGGTTTGGAGTCTTTCTTGATGCTCTAGAACTTCGAAAAGGTCACATTCATGGTCTACTGGTAGTTGTGAAGAATTGGTGTAGAAGGGTTCAGCGCCTTTGGCAAGGTATTTCTCGTTAGCTACAATTATATCTGGATATCTTTTCTTATCTATGCGTGCCAGTCTATAGCTTGTGCCTTCCGCTGGTGTAGCCTCCAAATTGTAAATGTTTCCAGTTTCTTCTTGAAAATCTGCGAGTTTTTCTCTCATAAAAGTAAGCACTTTTACTGCGAATTCTAGCCCGTCTTGAGTGGTTATGTTATATCCAAAAAGGTTTAGTATTGCTTCGTTCATGCCTACTAAGCCTATGGTGGAGAAGTGGTTTTTCCAATATTTTCCAAAGTTTTCCTTTACACCATGAAGATATCGTCTCGAATAAGGATATAAGCCGTTCTTTGTGAAGTTTTCTAAGGCTTTCCGTTTTATCTCTAAGCTGTCTTTGGCGATTTCCATAAGAGTTTCCAGACGTTCAAAAAATTCATCTTCATTCTTTGCTAGATAACCAATTCTTGGAAGGTTAAGTGTAACAACACCTATAGAGCCTGTTAACGGGTTGGCTCCAAAGAATCCACCACCTCTTTTGCGGAGTTCTCTATTGTCTATTCTTAGACGGCAGCACATGCTTCTAACATCTTCAGGTTTCATGTCAGTGTTTATGAAGTTGGAGAAGTAAGGCACACCGTATTTAGCAGTTACTTCGAAGATCTTTTGAACAGTTGGCGAGTCCCAGTTGAAGTCTTTTGTAATGTTGTATGTAGGTATTGGAAAAGTGAAAACCCTTCCTTTGGCGTCGCCTTGTTTCATTATTTCTGCAAAGGCCTTGTTGAAAATTTCCATTTCCTTATCTATGTCACCATAAGTATAGTCCATGACCTGTCCGCCTATTATAACAGGTTCCTCTTTCATAAAATCTGGAACCGTTAAGTCTAAGGTTACATTTGTGAAGGGTGTTTGAAAACCGACACGGGTAGGTACATTCATGTTGAAGAAGAATTCTTGAAGCGCCTGTTCAACTTCTTTTTGTCCCAGACCATCATAACGTATAAAGGGTGCCAGATAGGTGTCGAAGTTGCTAAAGGCTTGGGCTCCTGCTGCTTCTCCTTGAAGAGTATAGAAAAAGTTTACTATTTGTCCCAGGACTGTTCTAAAGTGTTTTGCTGGCTTGCTTTCAATTTTTCCTGGAACGCCTCCGAATCCTGAGATAAGCAGTTCTTTGATATCCCATCCTACACAGTATGGTCCTAACACGCCTAAATCGTGGATGTGCATGTCTCCCGAGAAGTGGGCTTCTGCGATGTTGGGTGGATAGATTCTTGTTATCCAATATTTGGCTATGACAGTAGATGAAAGGTAGTTGTTTAAACCTTGAAGGGAGTAGCTCATATTAGAATTCTCTTTTACACGCCAATCCTCAATTTCGAGATATTGGTCTACCATGTCTGCAGAGCTTAATAAGGCGGCAAGTTCTCGCATATCTTGGTGCTGTTTTCTATAGAGAATGTATGCCTTGGCTGTTCTTGCATGACCGTTTTCTATTAGGATTTTTTCCACTAAGTCTTGGATTTCTTCAACTGTGGGCACTCCTTCTTCGCTAAACCTTTTCTTAAGCTCAACAACCACTTGGTCGCTTAGTTTTTTGGCTAGTTCTCGATTTTTTCCACCTACAGCCTTAGCAGCTTTCCAAATAGCGTTGGTTATACGTTCTTGATCGAAGGGTTCTAATCTTCCGTCACGTTTTCTAACATATTTCATTTTTTTACCTCTAAAAGTACGCGTTTAAAATCATCCGGTTCTTCAAACCGTCTATAAACTGAGGCGAACCGTATGTAGGCTATACGGTCTAGATTCTTCAAATATTTCATAACTAAATCTCCAATTTCTTGTGAAGAAACCTCTTCCTTACCTATCTTTGCCAAGTCTTGTCTAACATGTTCTGCAAGTTCACGAATTTGCTCCATGCTTATAGATCTTTTCTCACATGCTTTCTGAAGACCTCGAATAATCTTGTTTAAATCAAAACGCTCAAGTCTGCCATCTTTTTTCCTAACCATAAGTTCTATGGTTTCTACATACTCATAAGTTGTGAAGCGCCTTCCACAATCTATGCACTCTTTTCTTCTCCTAACAGCATTATCTGTTGAATCGCGGGTTTCAAGAGTTTTAATGTTCTCGGACTCACAGTATGGGCATTTCATGAGGTCACTGTCCCTACGCTTCTTGATTTTAGTGTTTTTACAACTAAAATAGACGCTAAATATAGTGTATACATTTATTTAAACACTTTCTACAGCATTATTGCAATAAATAAAAAACAGAATCCAAGCAGTATGTCAATGTTAAACATAATCGCAGAAAAATAAATGCCTTAAAATTGGCTTGTTGAAAGAAACAATTTTGATTTTGAACTTTTAGATGTGTGTTTAAATTTTTCTAAAGTCTATTTTCGACCAGTTTTTGAAAATGCAAAACTTGTGCTGGAAAGAAAAAGGGCAAGAGCAAGGGAGAAGAACAGGCCAAAATAACCAAGATTCGTTTCGAGTATAAGACCACATACTAATGGGCCTAGGGTTTGTCCTACATCCATGATTGTACCCAGAAATCCCATTGCGCTTCCAACAAATTCCATGGACACAAGTTCACTGGCCAAGGCAGGAGTAGAAGAGGTTACCATGGAAAACCCTAGACCATAAACAATAGCGAAAAAGAGCAAGAAGGGGAATTGGGTGAAAAAAGGAATAGCTATTAATGGAATAGCACTGATTAGACATCCTAAAAGTATAGGCTTTCTTCTTCCAACCTTATCAGAAATCCTTCCCCAAAAAGGCTTAAAAAACATAAATGTAAACAGCGAACCTGCAATGATGACCCCTTGTAAAAAGGAATTTAGTCCAGCAATTTCCCCAGAATATTTAACGAGAAAAAATTCCACAGAACCATAAACGTAGTATTGACTAGCTTCAACGAAACTCGTTATCAACATTCCAGGCGCTTTCGCGCTTTCTTTCCACCTATAAATAATACTTTTTGAATTGAGATTTTGTTGATTTCGAGTAGTGATTTTCTTTTTTCTTATAAAAACTAAAGCTGTGATAAGAGCTGTGGCGCCAGCAATGCCAACTGCAAGATAAAGGCTATGAAAATCATTGTTTGTGATAAGTAATATGTAGCCTCCAAGAATAGGTGCTATGTTTCTTCCTACAACAGTTATAGACGAGAAAAGAGATATACGTTCTCCTCGCCTATTTGGAAAAATCTCTGCAACAAAAGCTTGGGCAACTGGCATAAATATTCCAGTTGCGAAACCGTGGTAAAAACGTACAAAAATGAGTTGCCACCAAGAATTTATTAGAAGATATAGAAAAGGTGCTGAAGCAAAGATAAGACTTGAAAATAGCAGAACTTTTCGTCGACCTAAAATATCTGAAAGAGAGCCTGCTGGCAAACTTATTAATATTCCTGGAATCGTAGAAGCAGACGCTACAACCCCTGTCCAAAAACCTACAGGGATCTGAAGATAAGTAGCGAAGGTGGGTAAAACAGGGCTTTTTGACATGGTGGAACTCAAAATAGCAAAAAATCCTATTAAACATAGAATAAAAAATGTTTTATTTTTTGAAATCATTTAGATTCTTTTTAGTTTTTATGTTCTTTAAAGTTTACTAAACTAAACAATCAATAGCAAGAAAAATAAGAGTTCCCCTTCCTTGACACATCTGTTAAAACTTGAGAATTTGCTTAAAAGGGTCAATAGCCATTCGTGGAAGTTTATTTCTTACATTGGAAGAGATGTTTACTTTTCGATTTGGTCACAAATGAAGTTTTCTAACATACGTTTTTCTTCTAAGCAAAGACTGCTCGGTTTAAAATTTTGTGATAGAAAAATTTGAGGAGTTTATTTAGAAACTTGCTTCTCCATTTCTAACTCTCTAACTCTTGTCTCTATGAATTCTGCAACTTTCTCTTGGCTATATTTTAGCTCTTCTTTTTGTTTCTCTAACTGTTCCTTTATTGTAGCTAGTACTCTGTCCATGTTAAAGGGTTTCATTATGTAAGCATCTGCTCCTTTGTTTACGGCTTCGACAGCGTTTTGTAGTGTTGGGTATCCTGTAATTATTATTTTTCGCATCTTAGGAGTAGTGTCCTTCATTTTTGTAAGAAGCTCTATACCTTCCATGTCTGGAAGGCGAATGTCGATAAGAGCGACATTATAGGTTTCTCTTTCAGTCATCTTTATCGCTTTTTGAGCTGTCTCTGCGGATTCAACATTGTATCCTTCGTCTTCAAGGATTGTTATTAACACTTTTCTTATGTTTTCGTCGTCGTCAACAACGAGGATTCGAGCATTTTTACCCATATTTTTTCACCTCCCTTCTTTACTTTTGGTTTAATAGGGACAACAACTGTGAAGGTTGTGCCTTTTGCAATCTTGCTTTCAACTAAAATTTTCCCTCCATGTGCGTCCAAAATGCGTTTACAGATTGGCAAGCCAAAGCCCATACCTTTAGCTTTTGTGGTGAAAAGAGGCGTCCAAAGTTTTTCAAAAACTTCTTTTGACATACCGACACCGGTATCAGCAAATCTGAATTCTATTTCATCCTTTCTTTTTTTACTAGTTATTTCCAGCTTACCCCCTTGAGGCATAGCATCTAAAGCGTTTTTTATGATGTTTACGAAAACTCTTTTCATCTTTCCCATGTCAACCCATATTTTCGGTTTGTTTCGTACATGTTTTATCAATTTGATGTTTTTTGGGATCTCAATAAGGTTGAGGGCTTCTTCCAAGATTGTTTTTGGTGTAGTTTGTATAGGTTCCAGCTCCATTTCTCGTGAATACTCTAAGAGATCATTTATGATTTTGTTTGAGTATGCTATGTTTTTCTCTATAAGCTCTAACATTTCCTTGACTTTGCCATCAACTTTTGGAAAAAGCTTCTTTTTGAGATAATATTGTGCGCCTGCAATGCTAGTCAAAGGATTGCGAAGGTCGTGTCCCACCATGCCTGCCAATTCGCCTATAACTGCTAATCTTTGAGCTTTAAGCAACTTTTCTTGGGATTTCCTTAATTCAAGAGTTCTTTCGTCCACCATTTGTTCCAACTGCTGTGCATATTCTTCCAGCTTTTCTCTGGCTTCTCTCAAATTCTCGATAAGCTGAGCATTGTCAATAGTTATAGCAGCTTGATGTAGAAAGAGTTCTAAAGGAATCAGTGATTCCTTCGTAGGTTTTCTTCCGTCTATAGGGTCGTCCATACTTAGAATTCCAACAATTTTTCCTTCTGGAGTTCGTAGCGGAGCATAAAGCATGTCTTGTGGGTGCCAGTCAACCATCTCTTCTGGAGAAAGCTTACTTGGAACACCAGCGTATGTAGTAGCCTTCTCTAAAGTAGATTCAGGAGGTAGACCATGAATATTCTCCCTTATCCAAGGATCACTCCATGGAAGATAGTAGAACTCACCAATTTTGAATCGATCGAATTTTGGTCCTAACCTTTCCCGCCAGACATGACCAGGTGCTTTTCTTTCAATCAAAAGCCTGAATTCCTCTCTTGTTAGACCTACTGTTACAATGTCTGTTCCTTCTAGATTTTCGTCTCGTAAGGAAATGACAACTCTTCGCCATCCGAAGTTTTGAATGGCCTTAGCAATTACCTTTAACCTTTTATGCATATCCTTGACTCGCATAATCCTTGTTGAGCTTTTCATAAGGTTCGCTATTTTTTTAGATAGCTCACTTAGTCTTTCTCGTCTTTTTAGATTGGTAATAGCGGTAGCCGCATGCGAAGCTAATGTTTCTAAAAGTTCTTTGTCATTTTGGCCAAATGCAGCGATCCTTTTACTTTCAACGTTCAATACGCCTAAAACTTTTTTTCCAGCTTTTATTGGAACTGCAAGCTCAGAAAGCATTCCTTTTACGCCGGCTTTTATATAGAAGGCGTCTTTTCTAACATCTGGAACTAGAACAGATTTTCCAGTTTTTACTGCCTTTACTGTTATTCCTTTTTTTCCTTCTAGTGGCAAACTGACTTTAAGTTTTTTCGAATATTTGCGTTGGGCGACAAGCCTAAGCATTTTTCCTTGAATCATAAAAATAGAGGCATATTCAAATCCTAGAATTTTTTCCATGGCGTCCAAAGTTATTTCATAAATTTCCGGTAGCTTCTCTGCTTTGTTCAAGTTTTGAGCATATTCATTTAACGCTGAAAGTGTCTGTTGTTTTTTTAGGTTTGTTATGGCAATTGCAGCGTGGGACGCTAGTATCTCTAACAGTTTTTTGTCGTTTTCATCGAATGCGTTGAGCCTTTTGCTTTCTACATTTAAAACACCAATAACCTTGTCTCCAATTTTCATTGGAACTGCAAGTTCAGACCGAATATTTTCTGCACTTTCAATGTAATTTTCCTCTTTTCTTACATCTGGAATTAAAATGGACTTGCCCAGTTTTGCTACTTTTACGGTTACTCCTCTTCTGCCATTTAATTGCAAATCAAGTGTAGAAACATTTGAGTATCCTTTATGACCTTTTAAACGAAGCATGCCACCTTCAATTATAAATATGTCGGAAAATTCGAATCCTAATATTTTCTCCATTGCTTCTAATGTAAGCTTGTAAATTTCTTTCATACTTTTGGCCATGCTTAGGTTTTGCCCATATCTATTTAACGTTGAAAGTCTTTCTTCAAAGCGCCTTCTTTCCGTTATGTCGAGTATCTGAGCTACAGTCAACATTTTCCCTTGTCTATTTGGCACGGCCATAGATCTAATCTCAACAATTCTTTTTTCTCCGTCCTTTCGAACAATTTTAAACTCGTATCTTGAGGGTACTTTTTCTCCTCTTTGTCTGCGTAAATATCTATTTACAACCAAGGGTATGCTTTCTTCGTCTAGAAACTTCCTGAAATCTTGTCCTATTATCTCGTCTTTACGATATCCTAAAATGTTGGAAAGTTCATCATTCACATATATAAATTTGAATTTGTCGTTAACGATGAGAAGACCACCATGCGAATTATCTACTACACAACGGTAAAGTTTTTCACTCTCTTTTAATGCCTCTTCTACACGTTTACGTTCAGTAATATCACTAACAGTTCCGAATTTTCCAACAATTTTTCCATTCTCTATGAGAGGAGAAACTGTAAATTCCCCTACCATAAATTTCCCAGATTTAGTTAATATCCGCAATTCGAAAGGATGAACAGCTTCTCCTTGTAGAGCTTTTTGAGATGCTTTCATAGCTAAAGGCAAATCATCTGGATGAATTAGGGGCATGAAAGCTTTGCCAACCCATTCTTCACGTTTCCAACCTGTCATTCTTTCAAAAGCAAGATTTAACGATGTAATTTCTTTATCCTTAGAAAGTGTGTAAACAATTATAGGTAATTCATCAATAAGATTACGATGACGCTTTTCACTTTCTTTCAAGGCCTGTCCTAGATTTTTTTGTTCCGTAATATCTATGGCTACTCCAAATCTAACATACCTATTCCTCGCTATTTTGATGGTCTTACATATACACTTATACCAACGTTTACTCTTCTGATTTTGCAACTCTTTTGTAAAAGTTTTCTCACAGAAAGGGCAAGGAATGTTCCTATTATAGAACACCTTGTAACATTTTTCTCCCACCGTCTTTCTGCCAAACACCTCCCTTGCTTTTGAATTTACATAGAGGACCTCTCTTTTCTTAGCATCTACAGCATAAACTATTTCGTCTATATCATCAAAAAGAACATTGAACATTTCTAATGCATACTTGATTTTACTGTAGCTTTGCGTCAAGCTTGGATCCATCCTTCATATTTCTAGAAATATTTTTGTTGAAATTATTTTGTGGCAATTCTTGACCTCGAGCATTAAATTTGGTTTATGAATGAACTTTACAACGCTTTGATAAATTACTTGTGAACCTTGAATCTATATTCCAAAAAGCAATTTTCTAGTTTTCATCAGTCTTGGTTTTTGACAATCCAAAACTTTTTCTGGCAGCGTCTACATACTCAAGAAATGCAAATTCTTTCCCCTCTTCCCATTCCAAAGGCTTTCCTATTTTTCTGTATAGATTCTTCATAATTAGAATCTCTATAAAATGTGCCCCTACACCAAAAATTTTTTCTAATCCTATTTTAAAGTCCTTTAGACGGTTTGGGATTTCATTTTTCTGGAGTTCAAACTTCTCTTCAAGATGAAAATATATAGAGTGTTTAACTGATTCTCCAAGAGAAATCAAAGCATCATCTAAAGCTTCGAGCAATACTTCGTTAAAGTCTCTACCTTTCTCTCTCAAATAACTGTTTCTCCTCAGCGAGATCTTGTTTGAAGCACTCCAACATTATTGTTTATAGTTTTTGTTTTTTACTATTTATAAATTTTAAAAGATAACGAGTTGTCGAAATGATTGTACCACTGGTTAAAAAAGAAGAGTAATTTGTTTCAGCGTTTCTTTATTGAATTTATAAACTCGTCTATGGGTATGGCTGCCATACTTAAAATCTTGACAGTTCCCCTTGACCCTAACTCCATGGATACTTTAGCAATAGTTTCGTTGTCTGGCGCTTCTACCACATTAACAAAATCATATGGTCCTAAAACGGCATACTGACTAATAACCCGGACACCAAAAGTTTCGAGCTCTTTATTAACTTCCTTGATTCTTTCAGGTCTCTCTTTAACAGTCTTTCGTCCCTCATCAGTCAAATTGGATAATAAAATATAATACGGCATACACTCAACTCCGACATTATTTCAGTTTTACCATATTTAAGTTATTCTATTCCCCATTTTTTGGTAATCTTTACTAGTAGGAAAATTACAAATGTAACTATCAGAAATGTAATCAGTGACCCAATGAAGTGTCCGATTCTAAAAGGTCCAATTGATGGTTTCCCAAGCTACACCTAGTAAAGCTAGTTCTACTATAGGTATTATCAAGTCGTTTACAAGGGCCTGAACTAGTGTTCCCGGGTAAAGACCAGAATAAACGCAACCGCCATCCCCATAACTTTATACTTAGATATGAACTCTATAAATTCACCCTAGAGACCTTCGGGACGAGGAGAAGGCGGAACAGGTTTAGGTTCTAAGAGTTTCCTGATCTGCTTTAATTCTTTTAATATTTCATCATCTTTAACCAATACATTGACCACAGAGATATACTTACATCAAATAATTTTATTTAAACTTGGATAATGGAAGAGCAAGAATTTCTATTCTGATTAATCCTTATACTCTTATCAAGATTCATGTGGACCGGGCGGGATTTGAACCCGCGACCTCCGCCTTGCGAAGGCGGCGTTCATGCCAAACTGAACCACCGGCCCATGAACCTTTTTCTTAAGAAAGTTTAGACCTTATACCGTTTTATCATCTTCTTTATTTTTCTTGCTCGTTTTTCTATGTGTTTAGCTATTGCTGAGAAGGTGAAAGGGCGATAATGTGATTTCTCCATTAAATCGACAAGGAAAAATTGGGTTCTCTCCACCTCTAGAAAATCTAACTTTCTAAGCCATCTTAAATATTCTTGGAAGGAAGAAAGATTTGGATGTAAACTGATGTCAACTCCATCGAAACTGGCCCCAATACCTCTTTCCATCATTATAAATTCAAAATCTTTTTCTTTCTCGTCTTTCAATAGAACTTCTCTTGCCTTTTCAATCTCTTCCTTTTCCAAGGGTTTAGAAAGTGCCAGAGTTATTCCTAAAATCTCGTATCCAAGCTTGCTAAAGTCGGGTATCACGGTATATTCTCTTATTACACCTTCTTTCTCCAGTCTATTTCGCATTCTTGTAACCGTAGGTTGAGAAATTTTTAACGCTTTGGCTAGGTCCCTATCACTTCTGTGGCTGTTTTTCATTAGTTCTGCAACAAGTCTAAGCTCAATTGGTTTCAATTCTCTATTTTTAGACAATGATATTTATCCTCTTTCTATTTGATATTTAATTTTACAATGTTGTTCTCTCTTCTTTAAGTTTCTCTTAGAAAATAACACTCTAGGTAAGTGAGAAACAAGCCGCCTTTTTTCTTTTAGTCGTTGAAATTATTGTTTTCTAGTGGTGCGAGCCTGTGTAGAAGAATCTTCTATAAGAGTTTTCTATTTAGAGTTTTCAGGAGATGGCGATATAAACCCTTTTGTCATTTAGCTTGTATTCGTGCCATTCTGCTTCAACTTCTTTTCGTTTATCCAGTAAAAGTATTTTTTTTGCTCTAACTAGTTCTTCCATTTCCTTCAGATGCGGCCTCACCAGTCTTGTGCTTTCTTCTTGAAGCTCTGCAATGTAGATGGTTTCTAGAATATCTGTTGGCATATAGCCTAATTCTTTCCTTAAGGATTGAACTCTGCGAGCTAAGTCACGCATTAAACCTTGTCCTATCAAGTTTTTGTCTCTGTGCACATTTAAGAAAACCTTTATGTTCTCTTCAGAAGCTGATACCCATTCTTTCGAAGAGACATAGCTGGGTTCATTAACAACATATTCAACGGTTTTAACATTTGCAAGTTCGAGAAGTACGTCTTCAATATTTTTTAGGTTTCTACAAACTTTTTCACTAGAGACTATCATCATTTTATTTAGAGGCCATCTCCTCTTCAGTTTAGCGGATTGTCTAACAGAATAAACTAAGGAGACACATTTGAAGAGGGTTTGAAAATCTTTTTCTAGGTTTTTATTTCGTTTTTCTTCTTCTGGTCTTGGCCAGCTTTCAAAGTTTACGGATTCAAAGAGTGTGGAATCAAGTTTTCTGTAGATTTTTTGGTATAAGGCTTCGCTTAGATAGGGAGTAATCGGGTTGAAGAGTATCGTAACCGTTTTTAAAACGTGCCATAAGTTTGCATAAATTGCTAGTCTCCTGTTAAGGGTTAGAGGACTGTCTGACCATAATTCTTTCCTGATCATTGGAACGTAAAGTCTACTTATAGTTTCTATTACAAAATCTTCTAAGACTCCTAAGGCAAAGTTGAATTCGCAAGTTTCCAGTTTATGCGTATACTCTTTTATGGCTTTCTGAAGTTTTGAAAGCAGCCAAAGATCAGGGTTTTTAAGTAGTTTTTCTTTTTCTGCCCATTCTAACGTGTGTTTTTTGGGGTCAAAGTTGTCATACTCAGCATTTTCCAAAAGGAATCTATTCAGGTGGTAAAGGGTTGATAGTACTTGGTATGGACGGCGGTTTAGTTCTTGAAGATCGAAGTTCATGAAATCTATAGGAGAGCATTTACGCAGCATGTAGAATCTACATATATCTGCTGAACGTTTTTCCAGAAGCTTGTTTACTTCTATTACATTACCCAGGCTTTTGCTCATTTTTCTGCCTTTAGCGTCTTGAGTTAAACCTTGAAAGAGGAAGGCTCGGTATGGAGCTTCGGCTTTTCCTGTAAGTATAACGTGTTCTAGAAGAAGCGAGTTAGCCCACCCGCGAGTTTGATCTATTCCTTCTGTTAGAAAGTCGAAGGGAACATATTTTTTGAACTCTTGATCTGTAAACCTTGCGTAAGGTGAGGCCCCACTATTGTGCCAAGTGTCTAAAACATAGGGAACCCTATGCGTTTTGCCTCCACATTTTTCACATTTTATGATTATACGATCAATCCACGGCTTGTGAAGTTCAAAACTTCTTTGAGGCTTTTCTATAGCTTTTTCAATCAGTTCTTTCTTGCTTGATACCAGAATCTTTGCTCCACATTTTTCACATACCCATATAGGCAATGGAGTGCCCCATAGGCGTTCTCGGGATATGCACCATGGTTTACCCTCTTTTAGAAAGGCAAGAAAGCGATTTTTTGGGCTTTCAAAGAAATATTCCACTTTTTCCGCTGCTTCTACAATTTTGTCATTTATTTTATCTGTTCTTAGAAAGTATTCTCTTCTTGCAAGCCAGACAAGCTTATGGTGAGAGCGCCAACAGGTAGGATAATCATGTTTTATCATTTTTACCGAAACAAGCAGTTTTCTTTTGCGCAATTCTTCTATAACTCTTTCGTCAGCATCCCTAGCAAATATGTCGCTGAAAGCTCCAGCCTCTTTTGTGAATTTGACCTCATCGTTGAAAGGCGCAAATATAGGTACACCTCTTTTTTGAGCTGCGAAAAAGTCTTCTTCACCGTTTCCAGGTGACAAATGGACAACGCCTGTAGCTGTATCTATGTCTACAAAATCTTCGCATACTACTCTGTGAACGAGAGCGTGCTTGTCCAATTCTGCCTGTTTTGGAACTAGATCCTTGAAAGGATATTCGTATTTTGTTCCTTCGAGACTCTTTCCTGACATAGTTTCTTTTATTTCATATTTTTCTATGCCTATTTCTTGTAGAACTGGTTGCACGCGTTGTTTTACCATTATCCAAGTTTCATTGTTGACTTTTACTTTGGCGTATTCTGCTTCTGGATGAACAGCTAGCATCATGTCCGTTATAAGCGTAAAGGGCATAGTGGTCCAAACTAGGAAATATTCGTTTCGGGTATTGGCTATTGGAAATTTGAAGTATAGCGAAGGATCCTCAACTTCTCTGTAGGAATCCTCGTAGCCAACTTCAGCACTACTCAGACTTGTTTGACAGCCCGGACAATAAGCAACTACGTAGTAACCTTCTTCTAAGAGTCCTTGTTCCCAAGCACGTTTAAGATATCGCCATTCCTTTTCTATGTATTCATCCAAGTATGTCCAGTAAGCCTTCTCTTGATCAATGAAGACTCCAAGTTTTTTGTCAGCTTCTACCCACTCTCTATAGTATTTCATAATTGTCTTTTTGCATTCTTCTATGAAACGTTCCTCTCCAACTCTTTCAAGAAGTTCCCGCTTGTTTTTAACACCAAGAAGCTTTTCCACTTCCAACTCTACTGGCAAGCCTTGGCAGTCCCATCCAGCCCAGAAAGGCATAAGGTAGCCTTGCATAGTTTTCCATCGGAATCGCAAATCCTTCATAACTCGGCCTCTGGCATGACCCACATGGGGTATTCCGTTCAGTGTTGGAGGCCCTTCAACCCACCCTGCCACACCAATATTGTTCTCTTCTCTGTACTTGGCAAGTTTTTTCTGTGTTTGATTTTTTTCCCAGAAACCACGGATTTCTTTTTCCAGTTCAAGCGGGCGATATTCTGGCGTGAGGTTTTGGCTAAAATTAGCTTTGAATTTCGCGGTCACCTTTCATCCCAATGCACCCGCAAGTACACAACAATATGAACAGCAACATATAACTTTTTTGAATTGGTGGTATGCTAATTCGAATTAGTTTAACAGTTGCTATTTTTGTTTTCGAAGAACGTTGTTTCCTATGTTGTTGTACTATACTATTCATATTAATTTTCTATTAGCTGCCATGCTTTTCGCATGTTTTGGAGGTTGCTAAGTAAGAGTAGAATTCATTTATTTTCTATATATAATGTAAACTCCACATAACATCATTATTCCAGCCATAAGCTGAATAGTGGAAAATGGTTCTCTTAGCACAGCAAGAGCAAATATTGCTCCGAAAAGTGAGGACGTAGAGAACACAACTCCTGTTCGCATTGAACCTATTTCTCTCAATGCAAAAAGGAAAAATAAAAGGGAGAATGCTATGCTAAAAGCTCCCACAGTCAATAGATAAGGTAAGGAGGCTATGGGTACACTAAAACTTATTCCAAGAATTTGAGATATTGCGAGCAAAGCGGTGCCTCCAATAAAACATTTTAACCCAGTCACCATTACGATGTCCCTTTTCTTACTAAGAAACTTGCTTAGATTGTTATCTATCCCCCAAAACAAACATGCTCCAATGATCAAAACATTGCCATAAATTTGTTCAGTCAAGGTTAGCCTATGAAACTCTGCATTCGTCGTTAAGACGGCGAGACCCACAAGTAGAAGAAGGACACCTAAATAGTCTTTTTGTTTTCCCCGTTCTCCTAGAAAAATAAATGCAAGCAAAATAGTAAATAGAGACTCTGTGTTAAGAAGTAGTGAGGCATTTATTGCAGTGGTTTCGTTTAGTCCATGTAAAAGGAGAAGGGGAGCAATAATCGAACCACAAAGAATGACTAAAGTTAGAATTTTATAATCTCTTGTCAAGAGTTTTGTTTCAGTTTGTGTGGGCGTTTTGAACAATGAGAGAATTTTCTTGTGAACAGGAGAAAAGTGAAATGCAAGTAGCAACACGCCCGCAATAAAATATATCATACCTGCTACTATCAAAGGGTTCAATTTTTCTAAAACAATCTTGTTCAGTGTCGAGCTTATACCAAATAAGATAGCTGATGTGACAGCACCCACATATCCCCAGTGATGAGTCAACAGGAATCATCCGTTAGAGAGGTTTATGAAGAGTTATATCAATCTTGTTCCTGCTGACTTTTCCAAATGTGTTTTCGTCACGAGTATATTTTTCATGATATTAAAGGTAGTCCTCTTCCATTTTCATGCGTGATCTTTTCCTTTTCACCAGAACAATAAACATTGTAATCGCCAAGAGTACTAGTATGACCGAGGGCCATGTCGAAAACTCTGGAATAACAGTATAGACGTAGTATTGACCAGTCATATCATTCACTGTGAAATGTCCGGCATTGTCATATGCGATGATTTTATACTGCACAGTAGTGTCTGCTGGAAACCCTGGAATTTGTCCTGTATATATGTCTTTATTTGCCTTTCTCATTGTGACGTTTGTCCAAGGGGATTCGTTTGTATTGTATGAGAGGATGACTTCGCGTAGTCCACTTCCTACATCAGTTACCTTAACAGAAACAGTCACTGCTTGGTCAGGCTGAACGTTGTCCTTAGGAGGGTTTTGAGAAGGCATGCCAATTAAGGGAGAAGCGGCATCAAAGAGATAGTAGTATTTGCTTACAACAGTCTCTGCAGGCTTGGCCCGGATGGATGGGCCTTCATCATAAGGAAGATCAATGAAAGAGTAGCTGAAGTCGTAAAGGCCCGCCACCCACGACCTATTTAAAATGGCTTGAAAGAAAGCCTCGTAGATATTTGCTTGTTCTGTCAGGTCTAATATGGTGGAAGGGTCATCGGGTTCCGACGGAACTTCTCCATAAGCGCCGCTTACAGCGTTGTCTACACTTGCATAAGCCAACTGAATAATCACTGGTTTATCATATCTTTCAAAGATGGGCTTGGCTTGATTGTCTAATACCTTTTCTAGAGCTTGTTTGATCTCTTGTACAGATGCGTTAGATGAAACATTTAGTTTCATTCCCCAATCGAACGATGTTATGCGAGTAAAATCTAGAAGTGAGGGGAAATCATAGACAAGTTTTGTTCCATCCCCTACTAATAATCCATTATAATGTTGGCGTACCTTCTCGATAAGGTTTTGCATCTTTTGGTCAAATACATTGACGTAGAGAGGGTCTTCAAACTGCCATTCTCCAGGAAATATATGAAAACCTGGACCAGGAAGAAGGAGCATCTCTGCGCCTGTCCGCTGAGCAATCTTAGCATGATACATGTAAAGCTTCTCTGCCTCCTCAAACCACTTGTCCCACCACTCGTTAGAGTGAACTTCCCAAACCTTTGATCCGTTAGGTATCATCCCCATGTTAAACTGGGGAAGTATAAACGCCTTCATCCCCATGGAGTGAATCATGTTTATCTTAGCAATGAGGTCTTCTGTTGGTGTAAACACACCTCCAACTTTGATAGGGCGGGGTTCAACTTCAGGTAGAGGTTCCACTTGGCTGTAGCTCCAGACGGAGGTCACAACAACCCATTCTGCTCCATGCTCCCTAATCCTAGTAAGGGTTGGCTTGTAAAGTGCTAATAATTCAGCTGTCCAATAATCAACCGGATATATGGCTGATATGAAATCCCTTTGAAGCGAGAAAGGAATGTCAATCCAAGAAAAAACCATATCCTCTAAGGTTTGCCCACCATAAGCAACATCGAGGGTTCGGCTAAGACATTCACTCTTTGAGAAGTCGCCTCTTGTATATCTGTACTCTATCCTCTTAGGCGAGTCAAAGGCCACCTCTACTTCCCATAGCCAATCATTGGTTGGCGATCTTGTCATAGGGATTGTCTTGGGGTTCAGGTAGGAGCCTAGTTCAGTAGAGTTTCCAACTAAGTAGATCGTGTCCTCTACCGGGGTGTTTGGGGGAACAGTGACCCTGAAAGTAACGTTGATGGACTCGCTAGGGATTGGCTTGACCGCTTTAGGATACCATCTCCAACATTCTACTGTGTCGCTTATTATCGTGTCGTTTTCGGGTATTATTATAGACCTGAATGACTCTGGGTTGTCTGGGACAAACTTTTCTTCGCCACCAGAAACTGGTCCACGAACATACTTGTATTGGAATACTGTTCCCGGAAAAGCGAAAAGCGTGAAAACCCAGTTATTCTTACCAACTTTATCCATCATTACACTGGGAGCGCCAATATTCAGCATGCATATCGGGTCACCAGCAGGTGTATTTAAAGGTGCTGTGAGGTTAAAAGTTACAGCTACGAATCCAGGTGGTCTCCAATTTGCAATTGTTTCATTTCTTCTCTCATCGACATCTTTTACTATAAAATTCCTTAATACACGTCTTCCGTCAATTGTCCTCTCATTACCAATCATTTCGTTGCCAAGCGTGTACATATACTGTACGTAAATACTTTCATAGAGTTCTAAAGTCGCAGTGAATGCATTTTCGGATACTTTATTCATGGAAACGAATCTGGTGCAGGACCACGCATTAAATCCATAATTTGGATGTGGGCCATGATATGCACCCATTTGGAATGCATTTCCCATCAGTTTGACAACAGAACCTGGAGGCGTATCTTCTGGTATAACAACGTTGAATTGAACTTTTACCTTCTTCGCTCTAACTAGATTGAAACTCACAGTTGTAGTTTCTCCGGGGTTGACCTGAACAATCTTTGATGCATACTTGTAATCTCCTAAAGTGGTCAAGACTGTTACTCGCTGTTTTCCCACGGGAACATCCTCCAATTTGAAACTCCCATCATAGTTTGTGGTTATGTGAACTCCACCTATGGAGATGGTTGCATCCATTATTGGTTCTTTGGTTGTGCTGTCTGTCACATTACCACTAATAATTCCTGATAGAGGAGTATTAGCAATATCGTTCCATCTAGCTATTGTATCCTCAACCAAAGATGTTGTGGAAGTTACGAAAAGGTATCTGTATAAAATTTCGATTTCTTCATTGAAGCGCTCCCTTGTTTTCTTCCATTCAGCCCAATTGTCCCAACCTCTGTCATAGACATAACGGATCATAGCTCCTTCCTGCAATTCCACTGAGGCTAACCAAGTTCCATTTGGATTTTTTGTCATGGGAATTCGTTGCAGCTCATCCCAATCGTAAAAAGGTAACAAGACGAGATATATTGTCTCAGACGAAGGAGTATTATCAGGGATATGCACCTTAAAACTTATAGACCTATAATCAGGGAGTGGTTCCTGTTGAGTTGTTGCTATAGTTTCCTTGGGTGTTACAGGTCTTTTATCTAAGGCATAATCAGATAATGCGTCTAAACTTAATCCTAACAACATTGTTGACATAACTATTAGAAGGATCATTAATATAGTTCTAATAGGATTGGAGGAACATCTTCTAATGCGCATTCAAAGTCGGTGTAGGTTCCTACCACATTTAAAGTTTACGAGTAAATTGGTGCGGGGGTTTAGGTTTACATATAGGTTTATAATCCACGATTTTGATAAATTTATAATTCATTTAAATTCTTCCTTTTTGATGAGCTAGAAATGGTTGCGGAGGTTGATAACGCTAAGAGGTTATCGAGGCTTGCTTCTCTAATGCTTCTTCAATTTTTTCTATGACGCTCTCCGGAATGTAGTATCCTATGTTAAATGCAACTTCGTACGCTAGAGTCGTTCAACATGCAAAATGTCAGTTAGTAGCTTTTCTATCAATAGGTGTTTCCTTACTGCAGATAGAGCTATCTTACGTCCTTTCTTCGTCAGCTTGATTCCCTCGTAGGCCTTATGTATTATCAAGCGTTCTCTCTTTAACCGCTTCACCGTGTTAGTAACTGTTCCAGGAGCTACTTTTAGCAACTTAACGATCTCACATGTCCTAGCGACTCCGTTTTTTTGGAGTCTGTAGATGGACTTAAGGTATTTCTCAATTGTAGCAGTAATTTTCTTGGTCATTAACACTTACTGACCTTTGTTAAATCGGAACTATGAGAGTTGTCCTCCGTTATCCGACAACCGGAGTCAAAACCATTTCGCATCTAAAACCCCAACAATTTCTTTCCTTTCTCCGTAAGTAAGTAGGACTTGACTATTCCTAGCGTCTTTATGTTGCAGCTCGACTTAAGCAGACAATGGTCGCAGAGGCTTTCAGATGGAGACATGGCAAGGATTATGTATTTATCGGCCTTCAGCTTTTCAATGGCGTACTCTACTAAGCTACTTGAAATGCTTAACTCCCGACTGATCTCGTCAACTTTCATGTGTCCTTTCTCACAGATACACCTTAATACTTCCTTAAGGACCATGAAAGCCACCTACGCTTCGGTTTATAATTAAGAAGGTGAGAAAATTGGGTGCTGGTAGTGAATAGTTGATTTTCATTTAGTTTTTGTCACCCTCCATGTGAAATATCCTAGTGGCGTGGACAGAAAGAACAGCCATATCTCTGGTCTGAGGAGACCTGGACCAGCCGTGCCGGAAGTCAACCACTTCCAAGTCCAAGCCTCACCGTCCAAATACGCTAGGTAGGTTCCGAATCCATCTGCGCCGACGATAAGTAGGTACAACACCCCGAAGACAACTGAGAGCAATACACCCACCAATATGAAGCCCAGCGACTCATAATCCCCTTTCCACAGGGGTATCGCACCGAAGTAGGCGGCTCCAATAACGAGCGTCGCAAATCCCCCGAACAGGTCTATTGGAAGCCCAAGAATGGCTTCAGCGGCTCTTGGTGTCAGTAGATCCCAGAGTCCTGTCATGAACTCAATTAAACCGATTATAATGTAGAAGATTCCTAGGATAATGGCGTAGGTCACTAAGGACTTTCTAGTCTCTTCGCTTAGCTTCATAGCATCACCTCATACATATCCAAGTAAGCTTCCTATGCCAACGATTGCCAAGGATACAATATACGCAAGTATTAATCCATACACAACTGAGAAAATTGTCCACTTCCAAGAATTGGTTTCTCTGTAAATGACGCCGATGGTGGCGACGCAGGGAATGTAGATCAACGTGAAGGCCATGAAGGCAATCCCTGTTAACGGGGTGAAAATCCCGTGCGATACTATCGCTTGTTTTATAGCCTCTTCCTTCTCTTCTCCAACACCGAAGAACACACCGAATGAACCTACGACTATCTCCTTGGCTATGAAACCAAAGAACAGGGCTACCGCGCCCATCCAGTTAAAGCCTATCGGGCGAAAGATGGGCTCTATGGCTTTTCCAAACATGGCTATGTAGGAGTTCTCTATTAGGTATTCGCCTCCCATGTGAGTTGCTTCCCACGGATAGCTGGACAAAAACCAAACGGCTATTATGCCCAGCAAGATGATTGTACCCGCCTTTTTAAGGAATATTACCCCTCTTTCCCACATGTGAACCAGAGTGTTCCTCAAAGCTGGCGTAGAATACATAGGAAGCTCCAAAATGAAAGGAGAAGGTTTACCCTTAAAGTATGGGATTACTCTTCTGAACAACAATGCCATAAGCACGGCTAAAGCTATCCCGAGTATGTACATGGAGTAGACGCCGGCCGCGGCGTATCCACCGAGCACAGCCCCGCTGATTAGGATGTACACTGGTAACCTGGCGCTGCAAGACATCAAGGGATTTACGAGGATTGTTAGTATACGATCTTCTTCCTTGTCTATGGTTCTCGTAGCCATAACCCCTGGAATGTTGCATCCAAACCCGATAAGCATGGGAATGAAGGATTTTCCGTGTAACCCCAGCTTATACATTATTCTGTCCACCACGAAGGCCGCCCTCGCCAAGTAGCCGCTGTCCTCAAGTATGGCAAGTCCGAAGAACAGGAAGAATATCGGTGGTAGAAAGACTAACACACCTCCTAACCCTCCAAAAATTCCGTCCGCCACAAAGGAAGCAACCTGCTCGTTGGGAATAGAAGCACTCGCCGTTTCTCCAAGCTTACCAAAAACCATGTCTATCAGATCAGAAAGAGGAGCTGAAACGTCAAACGTGAAACGGAACAGCGCCCACCAAAGCGCCAAAAACATTGGTATGCCCAAATATTTGTTTAAGAATGCCTTGTCAAGTAAATCTGAGAGGGTTAGAGGTCTTGCTCCCTTTAAAACTTTGGGTATAATTTCACTTATGAATTCGTATCGCTTTTCGGCAAATGCAACTTCAGGTTCTTCTCCAAAGATCTCTCTAGCTTTTTTGCTCATCGAATCCTCCAGTATCTCATGCTTCCACAAGCTTCCCTCTATCTCTTTGAGAACATCCTCGTCACCCTCCAACGCCTTGATCGCGAGCCACCTCGTGGGATATCTGCTTGAAAGCTCCTTGTCTTTAACTATAGCTTGCTCTACTCTGGAAATCAATTCGTCAACTGTCTTCCCGTAGCTAATCTTTACCTTCCTTCTCGTTTCCTTTTCTCTGGCAGCTTCGACGACGGCTTCCTTCAGCTTCTCCATTCCTTCCTTTGTCGTCGCAACTGTTGGAATCACTCGCATTCCAAGCAGTTTAGAAAGTGCGCCAACATCTATTTTGTACCCTAGATTCTTCGCTATGTCATATTTGTTTAACGCGATGACAACGTTCGCTTCCAGTTCCAATAGTTGAAGTGTCAAGTAGAGGTTTCTTTCGAGGTTTGAGGCGTCAACGATGTCAATCACGACATCAGGCTTCTCCCTGACTATATAGTCTCTCGCTATCAACTCGTCTACGGAGCGAGCTGTAAGGCTGTAGGTTCCTGGAAGGTCTATTATCTCCATTTCTTCGTTTTTATACATGCATTTTCCCTCTTTCTTCTCAACGGTCTTTCCTGGCCAGTTACCTACGTGTGCCCTTCCTCCGGTCAGGTTGTTGAAGATTAAACTCTTGCCAACGTTCGGATTTCCTATCACGGCAACTCTTATCATCATGTCATCACCCTGGACTCACGATTATTTTCATCGCCACGCCTCTTCCAAGGGCTATCCTTGATCCTCTTACATCAACCAAAACTGGACTTGGAGAACCTGATTTCAATACTTTCACTTTTGTGCCATAGGTAAACCCCAACTCCGACAGCCTCCTAACCAGGCCTCTGCCCCCTCTAAGCTTAACAACGATTGCCCCATCATTCTCGGAGAGCATAGCCAGCGGAATTCCGTCATTTCTCTCTTTCATCCACAAGAACATACACCTTCTCAGCTTCCTTTCTTCTCAAGCTCAGGTTATACCCTTTTAGCAGAAATTCAACGGGATCTCCAAGGGGTGCTTTTCTTACAACTGTGATTTCTGTGTCTCTTACTAACCCCATGTCTAGCATTCTTCTTCGGGTGGCTCCGCCCCCGACAACCCTTGTGACTACTCCTTTCTCTCCAGGCTCCAGATCGCTTAACTTCTTTTCCATGCTAAACCCTTCGGTCCGCTTAAATTTTTAGGGTTACCTAACTTCCTAGCTGTCATTAGGTGTACTTAGAAATTACCCTAAGGAAATTAGGTTGATTCTGATAGACCAAAGAAAGTTAGGAAATTGCTTTACACTCTAACGGTCGTGGCCTCATATGCTACTGGTCTTCTTTCTCACAGTATTTTTTGAACTGTTCTAGCCATCTATTCACAAACTTAGGGCGTTCTGGGGTACTAGTAAAAAACTCTACGAATCTTGTGAATTGTAGTACCGTCTTCGGGTGCAGTCGATGCTCCAGTATATGAGAGTCCTTTAACGCAATTTCCTTTGGAACCAAGATGATCTCAAGGAACTTTTTGAATGTTTCATGTCTTTTAGCGATAACTTTTGCTATTTCTTTCCCTTGAGAGGTAAGTGTGACTGCACCATATTTCTCATAGGCGACAAATCCCATCTGATGAAGCTTTTTCATCATTTCTACGGCAGAAGATGGTTGGACATCCAGCTCCCTTGCAATGTCCTTTATACGGGCATATCCTTTCATCTCTACAATCTCATATAAAGCTCTTAGATAATCTTCAGCTCTCCCTGTAAGGTCTTTCTTCATGACGTTGGGGTCCCTTAATAAGTTTAGGGTATTCTAACATAAAAATCTTAAGAAAAAGGTATTTCACATAACAATTGTTATTTATTAATCATTTAAGACATTTTACTGGTTTTAGAAAAATTATGCAGAGAAGCAAAATCTTTGAGATTGTTCCTCTAAAGCTAGAGGTAGGGCTCCATAGGATTCTAATGGCTTTTCGTGTTCAGCTTGCTTTCTCTTTCTTTCGAACCGTTGCATGTGCATAGTAAGACGGCTAAATTTTGTGCAAGTTTTGTGCAAATGGGGGGGGTGGGTTTAAACCTGTGAACTCCTACGGGGATCAAGGAAATAATAGGCTGTTACCATGTTTCAACTATAAGGCTTGGAACCTTTTCGAAATGTTTCCTATCAGAGGTTAAAATAGGCTCGTTGTAGATTAAGGCAAGACTGGCTATCATAGCGTCTAAGTCGCCGATAGGTGTTCCTAAGATCTGAAGGTCGTTTACAAGTTTTCCGTATCTTTCGCAAGTGGCGATTGTAAAATTTAAGATTTCAACATAGGTCAATATTCGTCTGATTTTTCTGACTTCTATGTCCCTTCTTTTCGACCTATAAGCTCCCTTAAACAGTTCGCAGGCCGTGATCGGTGTTGTGGACAACTTCGTTTCGCTTGCCACGTACTCTTCCAATTTTTTCTCCGCTTTCGGGTCACGCCTTAGGAGGGCGATTATGAAGCTAGTATCAAGGCAAACCATTGAATTCACCTAAAGTCTAGGAACCCTCAAGGTTATCTTCTTTCTCTCTTCGACAATCTCTTCCAGTATCCTAGCCAACTCTTCGTCAGGCTCCAAGGATCTCACATATTCTAGGAGGGTCCCCGTGTTTCTTTTCCCTGTCAACCTTAAGATTGCCTCCGTGAAGGACTCACGCTTCTGTTTTAACTTAGCTAAGGCCTTGTAAGCTTCTTCAGAAATTGTAATTGTCTTGTGCCCCATTCTGATACCCACAAAATAAAATATACATATGTGTATTTAAACTTTCATATAGAGCAAAATCAGTATGAATTTACTAAAAAGTTGATGTGTTACAGCAGTGAGTTGGATTCGAACAACTCCCAGGAGGACTCTGGTGGTTCCAAATCTTTGCTTGAGATCTAGTTGCTCTTTGTTCTTCCAATATCAGGGATCCATTAGCAACCATGTTTTCCATGGTGAACGAGAAATAGTGTTTGGGTGAGATGTACATATACGTTTATAATCCATGTTTTCTGCATGGCCAATGATTCCATTGAAGATTCATTTTCACAATTTCCATCTGACATTTAATTTTTGAAACAAATCCAGTACGGTTGCAGTTATCCATGGATTGTACCGCTGATGCCTCTTCTCAATGAACCCCCAAGATCCGTCTTCGTTTTGGTGGCGAGCTAACCATTCTAAGGCCCGTCTTGTCTTGTCGTCTCTAAGCGAGTAGCCAAAGGCAACAAGAACTCCTAGGCCTAAGTGTGTAAGATGTGCATCATTTCTCCAGCTTCCGTCTGGATTCTGATAGGAGATTACCAAATTTAATGCTGTTTTCACAATTTCAGAGGATCGCAGTGTTGGTATGTCGCAAAGTCCAATCCCGTCACATAAAACAATCATTGCAAGATGTTCAGGGCTCCTACCACCATCCCAACCTCCCTCTAAGTTGCGTGTCCGTTTCAGAAAGCCGACAGCTTTCTCTTTAACTTGAGTGGGTAGGAAACCTGTACGATATAACACGCTTAAAGCCCACGCAGTTAAGTGTACTTGACTCTTTTCGTTTACGTATGAGGGAAAACCACCATCCCTTCTTTGAGCATTCAAAAGAAATGAGCACGCTCGCTGAATTGATGACTCTTGTAGATCGTATCCGTGTCTAAGCAAAGAATCAATAAAAAAGATCGTTTCCATAATTGACACTTTATTCTCTTCGTCTGGTACGCCCCCGTTTTCCAGTTGCTTCTCTTTATACCTCTGAATCAATTCATTAGTCAAGTTATCATTCTTATGCAAAACTCTAAGGATTTTCAAACCAGTAGCATATGGAATTATAACGTTCTGAGGACTAGACAAAATCTCTCGCAGACTCCTTTCAAGAAAACTCCTAGGGTTAAAATCAAGCTTAATCTTCATAATCTTCACCATTACTCACCTAAATGCAACTCCGATAATTTAAAACGATATTTGGCGCCGGGGAATATGTTCTAAACAAACTTGTGCTAAAGTATTACGCGTTATGGTGATCTTAATTTTTAACACATCATTTCTTCAGGAGCATTGAATGCCAAACCATTACTTTTCTTAATCCGCATTTTTCATAGAATTTGTCAGGGCCTTCTTCAACTTCAGCAAATATCAATTCAACTCCTTGTGCAAATGCTGATTTTGCGAAGTTTTTGACAAGCAAGGATCCAATACCCTTTCGGCTATATTGTCTATGCACCATTGTTGAGTGTATTATAGCCTCTTTTCGCCTTGTGGGCACAATAAAGCCCAAAATGAATCCAACAACTCGTTCCTTCTCTTCAGCCACCAGAAATATAACATCTGAATCTGTTATAGAATTGTGAAAATCATGTTCTGAAAAAGTGTTATCTTCCTGTGAGGCTTCCACCTCTAAGCAGAGAGGAATATCCTTGAACTCTGCCTTGCGTATGGTTACTTCGGAAGGCTTCAAGTACACCTCACCAAATCTTGTACAAGCGATCAATAATTTATCTGTATCTCTGGACGGTGACCGCGAATTTTTTGATTAGGAATAAAATTGTGAAATGTGTCTTGGCAATTAAAATCGAGACTTCAAACTGATATCTGAACATGTCAAGCTAGTGCTTTAAAATCTTTGAATAGAAAGTTCTAACTTTTAACTCGATCACCAGATCTACTTGTGTTATTTTGTCATTTTTCACATCAATGGTTTTCCTTACGCACTTAGCACATGCGTGTATTCCATTGTTAAAACAATGTTTTCTTCAGCACGTAAAGTATGTAAGGTTCAGAGAAAACATTTTAAGAGATACATAATAACACAGAAACATTATGAACATATAGGAGGGAAAGAGTTTGCATACCTCAGGAAAACTAGCTATAGTGGGCTTCATCTTGTTTCTAGTCGGAATAGTCTGGAAGCTGGCCACAGGGATTCCCCTGGGTATTTGGGTGAGCCCTCCCGAGAGCTTGGTTGCTGCGTGGTGGGCTTTTACTGCTGTCCATATAGTGGGTTTCTTCCTCTTTGTGGTTTCGTTGATCTACTATCTCTGGAAGGGACGAAAAGCATTATAGCTTACTCTCAATCTAGACCCTAGCAACCAACAATGTTCCAAGACAAGACGCAGGACGTAGGGCAACATTGAACTTAGTGGTGATAAGGCTAGTTATCCTCCATACATGTTTTCTCTAATAGCCTTGGAAAAGACTTGGGTTTCGTCAATTCCCCCTTAAATGGTTTATTGTTTTTAATATGCACACATTTCAAAACGTACGATGTTTTAGAAAAAATATTAGAACCGAGATTTTAAACGTGTTTTGTGCAAATTTCGTGCAAGTGCGGAGGGTTAGGCTCACATACACGTTTGTAATCCACGATTTTGAATCAAGAATCATTTGAGGTGCTTCCTTATTTGCTTGCTGTAGAAATGTAAAACATTCTGAATACGCAAGGGGGCTCATACTTAAATTTTGAAAAGGTATATGCTGAAGCTAAGAACGATGTTGAATGCAGGGTGGTTGAGCATTGAGAGTAAAGCTGTCTAAGAAAGTTCTTGATCATATTGTTGCCAGACATCCAGAAGTCGACGCGTATACCCATGAAATAGTTAAGACTGTTCAAGACCCTGATTTGATTATTAAGGGATTGAGAGGCGAGTTTAAAGCATTAAAGCTGTATACTACAGTTCACATAGGAACAAAATATATGGTAGTTGTTTACCGTGAGCTTCATGAAGAAAAGGTTATTATAACGGCCTACTTTACTTCTAATGTAGCTAAGGTTAAGGGCGAGGTAATATGGAGAAAGTCGCAGTGAGCTTACAAAAGATTGATTTAGACTACGACGAAGAAGCTGACGTGTTATACCTAAGCTTCGGAAAGCCCAGAGAAGCCAAAGACAGCGTTGAAGTTGAAGACGGAGTCGTATACAGAATTACAGACAACGAAATAGTAGGCATAACAATAACAAACTTCAAAGCTAGAACTCTTAAAAAATAAATTTCCTAAAATGCCGTTTATATTCCACGTTTTTGAGCTAAGGTTAGTTTATGGCTTTTTTGTTGCACAAAACAGCGATTCAAATCTTTCTGGGAGCACCAAATTCTTATAGGAAGTATCAGAAAGAAAGATGTAATTTGACAATAGTGGGTGGTGCAAGATGGAACTTAAAGAGATTTTTGAAATTCAGAGAAACTTTGACAGAAAAATGGGATGGAACAGATACGAGAAATGCAAAACCCCTGAAGAAATTCTGGGCTTCATGAGGCACCTCGTAATGGTGACCGTAGAAGAACTTGGAGAAATCTGCAGAATTAGGAAAGAAGTTGAAAGGGATAAGTTGGCTTTTGATATAAAGGCCTTAAGACATGAACTCGTGGACCTCTTCGTCTACCTCATCCAAGGCTGCATGGCAGTAGACATGGACCTAGAACAGGAATACTTAGCAAAAATGAAACAAATCGCAGAAAGATTTAATCCTTAACGTATGTAAACGTAATAGATTCTGGATCATTGTTATGCTATACATTCTCATATCGAGAAATTGTTGTGGCACAGAAACAATGCATGTGTATGGCCCAGACAGCCAAATCTTATGCAAACCTCGGTTTGAATTCTTGTTTTTCACGTTGATCTAATTGTTGAAGTCATATCTACTATTTCTTCTTTAAACTATGGCTGCCAGTGTGTTTCTTAATCTGTGAGGTTTTCTTTGTTAGTATTTTTGGTTCTTTCCATTCTTCTCTGAGAATACTGTAAAGGAAATGATCTGTGTAATTTCCTTTGGCATAAAAATATTTTCGCATGGTCCCCTCTTTTACGAACCCAGCTTTCTCTAGTGCCCTTTGAGATGCCACGTTTTTGACGTCTGTTGTCGCTTGGATTCTAACAATGTCTTTCGTGAGAAATAAGTGGTCCACCATTAGTTGAATGGCTTCTGTTCCATAACCTTTTCCTCTTTCGCTTGGAGTCAGGGCAAAACCTATCTCCATCGTTCTACCTAACATCCAACCATTGATATGCCCAATTTTGACCCCATCCTTCTTCTCAATTATGAAGAAAATCGTATTCTCAAGCATGATTTTTTCAAGTTCTGGTTGGGTTTTGTTCATTACATCTTGGTATTCGCCCATGTACTGCATATCACTCCACCACCTCATAATTAAGAGGACATCATCTTTCTCGGCAATTCTCAAATTGATATTCTTGCCTTCAAGCAACTTTATCATCACTCATAGGTCACTGTCTTCAGCTCTTATGACTTGTGGAAAGAACTTCTGTCGCAACCAAGGATTCAAACGTAATTTGTGCAATTTTTGTGCAAGTGCGGGGTTAGGTTCACATATACGTTTATAATCCACTTTTTGAGGCAAGCTTCGAATATCTTTCCCTTCATTGAAACAAGAGTTCGAATCTCTCTTGGACTACTATTCCCCCGTGGACAGGGCAGGTTCAAATTTTCGGTTTCTGTAAATGAAAACTTCCGTAGGACATTTGTAAATCTAAAAACTTAAAGGGCAACAGACAGAATAGGTATAACCCATGAAAGTAGCTGGAATTTGTGCTTCTCACAGGAAAGGTGGGAGCTCATATCGTTTGCTTGAGGAAGCAATGAAAGGAGTGAGAGAAGAAGATCAGTCTATTGACACAAAAATTATAGAGTTAGCTGCGTTGAAGATTGGTCCTTGCATAGCTACTTGTGCTTACGTTTCTCCGGTGATTTGTGCCCAAATACCCTTTGAGTGCAATGTAAAAGATGACCTTCACTTAGTTTTTGAGGAAATGAAACAAGCGGATAGTATTCTGATTGCTTCTCCATACTATTTTTTGACTCCGTCAAAATTGACAGCCCTGTTGGAACGATTATACTGTGTTCACTATTTCACCAAACATAAACATCCAACTGTTGCTTTTCCAATGGCAGATAAGCCTTTTGGTTTACTTGCTGTTTCTGGAACAGGAGGATATTACAACTTACCACTATTAGAGCATTTGCAAAGGTTCTGTCTATACCTACAAATGAAACCGGTCATAACGAAAACTTCACCCTTCATAGGAGTCACAGGCGAAGATCCGGTCGAAGAAGATGTCAAAGCCCTAGAACATGCAAAAATGCTCGGACAAGCAATAGCAAAAACGCTAAAAGAAAAAACTTCATCCCGATGCTAACTGAAGTAAAATGACATAAAAAGTCTTGAGTTTGGTGCTCCTACCTGGATCTAAACTATGGTTTAAATCCTTGTTTCCAACACGGGAGTTCGAATCCCATTCTTCGCTCCAGACTTCCTGAAAAGGTTGAAAACGAGATTTGAACCATCCTACTTCTTTCAGTGATTCCTGAGAAAAGTAATTTTATTCAGTAGGTTTTCATATGGAAGTTAGGTCTTAGGCGATGGAAAGACTAGATAAGCTTCCTTCTTATTATGGTCCTGAATGGAATGAAAAAATAAAGGATCCAAGTAATCCAAATTTTTGGAAGTACTGTGTTGCTAACCGTGTGTTTCTGGATTATGTTAAGGATAGAAAATTAATCTTGGATGTAGGTTGCGGCACAGGAGGCTCAACATTCTTTCTTGCAGAGCATGGAAAAGCAGAGCTGATTGTTGGAGTAGATGTGGCAAAGAGCATGATACGCGTCGCCAAGATCAATGCTATCAAGAAGGGATTAAGCAATAAGACTTGTTTTGTGATTTGTGACGGCAGATATTTGCCATTCAAGGTTTCATGCTTCGATGCCCTTGTATCAAGAGGGGATGCATTTTGCTTTCTCACCCCTTTGAAAGATGCTGTTCACGAGTTTAAACGAGTGCTCTCTTCAGGTGCGGCCGTGGTTATAGAGATGGACAATCGGAAGGATTGGAAGCCAGGCACCATAATCTTAACGAGTTTTCAAAGAATGCCTGACGGAAAAATTGCTTATCTTGTGGAGACATTTACAGCCAAGCGAAATCACAGGGCAATCTCCTACATCCTAGATCCAAATGGTAAAATCGTCAAGGAGGTTGTGGCCGACCTCGAGTTTGTGGAAAAGGGCTATAAAGCATGGAAATATTCTCTTCAAAAGGTTAAAGAAGAAACTCTTGAAATAAGGCAAGGTGTCTCAACCCATTGGCCAACAGTCAAAGAGCTGTTCACCCTATTTAAGAAGAGCGGTTTCACAAAAGTGCAAGTAATGGGCAATGGCTTGCTAATGAAGTTATTGCTCGATGGTGATGAAGCAATTATTGAAGCGATGAAAAAGAACCCCAAAATATTTTTCGAGATTGAAAAAAAGATTAGTTCCATACGTAAATCCGACTAAAGCCCCAACAATTATTCTGAAAGCCGCTGCACCTTGAAACAACAGAATACACGGCCAAAAACGTAGATTATAAACCTATATGCGAACCTAGCCCCCGCACTTGTGCAAGATTTGCACAAGATTTGGCCGTTTAGTCCATACGCACGCTAAAATTTGTTGATAGGAACTGTTCGAAGAGTTATTCTCCATGGGATGAATTGTATAAGTTTATATAATAGTTTGCGCTTAATTTTGTTTGTGGTATAGAAATGAGTAAGGTTCTTCATGAGCCTCAGCTGGATACAATTCTCATGGTTGAGAAGGCCGTAAGAGACGCTCAAGAGTATCCGAGTCGTATGGAGTTATGGCGGTCTCTGCCGAGGAAGATACAATACCAAACTTTTAAGAGGATTCTAGAGTATTTAGAGGCTTCAAACAAGATCGTTTTCAACAGAGGTAGAGTAGTATGGGTTGCAGCGGACAATCCAAAACTTAAGAGGCTCTTAGAAGAGTCCGTGAAAGTTCGCTAAAAACGTCATCCTTTTCTGTAACCAAACCTTCTGTCGTAGGATTTGTGATCTGGAAACACTTCAAGCACTATGACTTTTAGCCCCTCATGATCCGCAACAATGGTGTAACAACATCTTCTTTTTCTATCCAGTTTCAATCTGTAAAGGTTGTTTACGCCAAATTTTTTGATATAATATTTTGGAATCTGTTTCCTCTTTATGATTTCTCCCGCGAATATGTTCTCTTTTAATGCATCTAACCCTTTGTCTATAGCCTTTCTGAAGTCATCTTCTTCGCTTAGACTGGAGTATATCTCGTTAACTTTTCTTTCGAGATAGACTGCAACCGGAGGTTTACGTTTATCCATTTGGCGTTCGCTCCAATTATGATTTTCATGTATAGATAAAAGCTTTTAACGGATGAGATGCTGCCATAGTAAGGAGCAGTGTGGATTCTTCAGCTTCTTTTATGAAAAGGCTAGCTTTATTCGGCTCTGGCCAGTTCGCTACGTGTTTTCTGAAACAGCTTTACTTATAGGCGCTGAGCGGTAAGTAAAAACGTGGATTATAAACGTATATGTGAACCTAACCCCGCACTTGCACAAAAATTGCACAAATTACGTTTGAATCCTTGGTTGCGCGTTTAAATAATAATTTCATGTTACAGTAGTTAGGTGAAATCGCTTTCTAAAGAAGCGGTAAAGATGATAAACAAAAATCTTGTTGGAAGGTGTGGGCACTATTGCGGTGCTTGTTCCATCTATCGAGCGTGTGAGGATGGAGGAGAATTGTTAGAAGTGATGCGAAAATCTTGCCCTCCTGAGAGAAATCTTCACTGCAGGGGGTGTCAGACCGTGGATGAAACTTGCTGGCCTTACAATCACTGCAAAATACGCGAGTGTCTGGATGCAAAAGGGCTTAAGTTTTGCTACGAGTGCGACGAGTTTGAAAAGGGTGGATGCGAAGAATGGAAAAGACTAGCAGAAGGACACGCTAAAATAGGGATGGATCTCCGTGAGAATTTGCTGCTCATTAAATCTGAAGGAGTGGAAAAGTGGCTGGAAAAACAAGACAAAAAATGGAAATGCCCATCCTGCGGAAAGCCAGTCAGCGAAGAAGAAAAATGCTACCAATGCGGTGCACTACTACACCAAAGTTCCCATTAAAAGATCAGGATTGCCGGTGAAAAAACATCTGGTTAGACTTGGTGGAAGACGAGAAACTAACCTCCACACTTTAAAATAAGTCTTCAATCGGTCAATAAATCTGCACAAAAACAAGGATTTAGACGAAGGTTTGAACCTAATTCCCAGCCTATGCATCTATTGACTTCAAATTCCCTACATGCTTTTCCACGCATGAATGATGACAACTGGTGGATGCTCTTCTCCATACCTCTCTAGCATCCTTAGAGCTTTTTTCCATTTCCGTTTTAAGTTCTCACGTATCTTTTTGTCTTGGATTTTTTCAATCATCTCAGCTGGGAACCAAGCTAGATGATGAGGCATGTCCACATCAACAAGTTTGTATGTCGGTTTTTGCTGCACCGGCTTCTTTAACTATTTTCTCCAACTCTTCTGGTGGGAAGTAGGGCATGTCTCCTTCAACTTCACGACCTAAGGCAAGAAAGACTGGTCTTCTTAGATTGTACATTGCTAAATGGGCTTTCTGAGCCATATTCCTGGCAATAGGCGAACTCTCGGCAAGGAATATTCTTTCTCTACTCACCCTCAGCATTTCTTTAATCGCTTTAACAACTTCTTCACGATTTTCAAAACTTCGTATTCCATGAACACAGACAGACAAGTCAAAACATGAACTTAAAAATGGAAGGTTCCTAGCATCTTCTTGAATGGGTATAACCCTCTTCTGCAAACCACTCGCTTGTACCAACTTCCAGAAATCGCCCCATCTTCCTCGGTCTAATGCAACAACTCTTCCGCATTCGCCGACCAATAACGCAAGTGGAATCGTAGCTATAGCTTGTGGCCCACATCCAACTTCTAATACAGTTGCTCCAGAAAACACTTTAGCATGCTTCAAGACGGTATATCTTTCAATAATTTGCCAATGAAACCAATCAGAAGGCAGTCTAGGATGAGGTTGATACAACGGTATACGCTTTAAAACTTCGCGTATCTCGGGATCCGTTCTTTTTAAAACCTGGCTAATGCGCTTTTTCAAGGCTCAGATTCTCCATCATTCTTAATTAATAAGTAAAATGAATGCTCGCTTTAAATTTTCTAATGTCCTTAAAACGCCAAGAATTTAAACCGAGATGTAGACCTAACCCCCGGCGCTTTTTTATGAAACACTGTTAAATCTATTAGAGAAATGCGTGCTTGTATGTAGTGTGGGAATTTGAATGCAGTTTGGGGTGGTTCTTCCTGTTTCTGCCACCTATGCTAACTGGGATACGTTCTTGACTATTGCGAAGGAAGCTGAGCGGCTTGGATACGATTCTGTATGGGTTTCTGATCATTTTATTTCACCTAGTGGCCATCCCGTAAGGATGGAAGCCTGGACTGTCTTATCGGCGTTAGCATCATTAACGCATAGAATCAGGTTAGGGACTTATGTGCTTTGTAATCAATTTCGCCATCCGTCACTGTTAGCAAAGATGGCGTCGACACAGGATAATATTTCCAAAGGAAGACTTGAATTAGGTATTGGGGCTGGATGGCTTAGGGATGAACATATAGCCTTTGGTTTCGATTGGAATAAACATTCAGCCAGAGTTGAACGGCTAAGCGAAGCTATAGAAATAATTAAGAAACTCTGGACAGAAAATCACGTGTCTTATAGGGGAGAATATTTTCAACTGAAAGATGCCACTTTAGAACCAAAACCCCTTCAAAAACCCCATCCCCCTATATGGGTTGGCGGAAACTCCAAGGCTATCAGGAGAGTCGTTGCTGAGGTGGGCGATGGGTGGATCCCGGTTTTACCTTCGCCAAAAGAACTGGCTAATGGTGTACTGCAGATTAAGGAAAAAATGAAGCATGTTGGAAGAGCCCCTCAAAAGTTGCGAATCGCTTATGGAGGAAGCGGATGTGCCTTAATAGCAGAAAACGAAGAGTTGGTTAAGAAATTAGCAGAACCATTGATCCGTTCAATGAAAAAGCCTAGAGAAGAGTCAGAATGTCTCATTGGAACCCCTGAACAATGCATACAAAAAATAGAACAATACCAAAAAGCCGGAGCCCAAAAAATTGTGGCCGGATTTTACGATTTCCCATCTCTAAACGGCATGAAACTTTTCGCAAAATCAGTGATCCCTCACTTTAAACAAAAAAGTAGATAACGAGTACTGCTGCTCCACCTTCAGTAAACTAAAATTTCGTATACCTTACCATATGAAAAGCAAAAGATGTTGATTTCAACATTTTATTGTTTTTTTTAAACTAAAACTGGCAGAACTGTCAAAACAGCGGCTTAACCGACATTTGAACTTTACTTTCTTCTGTGTAAATTTGTTGAATCCTAATAATAGAAGAAGGTCTTTTGGGCCAGAGATAGTGACTTCGTCATTTTTAAATTTAATTGACAGATAGATAAGTGAGTTGGTTTTATGAGGCTTAAGGATAAGATTGCTTTGGTTACGGGTTCAAGTCGTGGTATTGGTAGGGCTATTGCCCTTGCCTTTGCACGGGAGGGAGCTAACGTTGTCGTTAATTATCTGAGGTCAGAGGAGAAAGCTAGGCAAGTTGTTTTAGAAATAGAGTCACTAGGGAGGAAAGCCATCGCTGTTAAGGCGGATGTCTCAAAGATCAACGAGGTTCAAGAAATGGTTGATGATTGTATTAAACAATTTGGTAGGTTGGATATTTTAGTGAATAACGCAGCTGATTTTTCAGTTATGGAGTTTAGTCTTGAAAATCCTGACTGGAAAGGCTGGGATCGGATGGTCAACGTTAACGTTAAGGGTATGCTGATTTGCTCGCAGATCGCTTCCAGATACATGCTGAAACAGAAAAGCGGTGTCATAATTAATATCGTTGCAGACTGGGCGGGAGGCGGAGTATGTTATATGCTCACAAAATCTGCAGGCATACCGCTTACGAGAGGCTTGGCTAGAGCTTTGGCTCCGCACGTAAGAGTGAATGCAATCCGACCTGGATCAATAGATACAGGATGGATTTCTGCGCTTTCCGAAGAGGGAAAAGAGAAATTGAAAGAAAAAATACTGCTCAAAAGGTGGGGGCAACCGGAAGACATAGCTAAAGTAGCAGTTTTCTTAGCTTCAGAAGAATCCGCCTTCATAAATGGCGCGATCATAGTTGTTGACGGTGGAGAATCAATTAATCCCTGGGCACCATGAATAATACGAAAGTAGTAAAGTGTTGGGTGTTCTTTTCCTTTCCTAAAAGTGTCGTGAAGGCTTGGAAAATTAAAATTATCGCTCTTGATGTTACAACGGCCCTCAATTTGAGCGATTTAAGACATTTGGCTTGTCTGGTTTAAATCCTTTTTACACGAACCCGAGCACGTGCGCGTTTGTTGGAAAATATAATAAATACATTTTTAACATTGTATCCTGTGATTCAGTTTGGCAACATTAACAGAACTTCAGGAGAGGCTACGAGAATTTGATAGGCACAGGGGCTGGGATAAAGATCCTCATGAAGTTAATTTCGTATGCTTAACCTCGGAGATTGGCGAACTATCCAAGGAAATCGTTGATGTTTGGATAGGGACAGGCAAGTTGATGAAAACGGGAATTGATTACAAAAGGGCTAGGAACGAGGTTTTAGCGGAAAGAAAAGAGAGAATAGCTGAGGAAATCGCTGATTGTATAATTTATTTGTTAAAAGTGGCCAACTACCTCAAAATCGATGTCGGCAAAGCAGTCAACCAGAAAATTTCCGTCAATGAAAAAAGGTTTTGGGGCGCAGAAAATCTTCCAGCTACCAGTCCATTTCATGAAGATAACCTGTAAACACATACACAATCCATGTTATGCTATGAATCATGCGGATTCGTATTAGTTTATTAAGGCATATATTCATGTCGAGAAGTTCGGCGCCTGGCAAGGGATTTTCAGAGGAAAAATAGAATCTTGTAGGCACAAACAGAGATTATAAACGTAATTTGTGTAGTTTGGGGCCAGAAATCCAATTAGGATTATACGTAATTTTTAAACAAGAGATTGAAGATATTTTCGGCAGGTGGGTTCATATGGAAAGAGCTTCTTTGCTGTTAAATCTCATCAAGTCTCGAAGGTCTATACGGCGTTTTAAGTCCAATATGGTTCCTAAAGAATATTTGGACATGATTCTAGAGGCTGCAAGATGGGCGCCATCAGCAGGGAACCGTCAACCATGGAGATTTATCATAGTCACAGATGTAAACACTTTGGAGAAGATAGGTGAAATTTACCAAGAGATGCGAGCAGACGATATCAAAGGGGTCTCTCCGAATAGCGACTATTACAAAGCAATAAGCGAAAGGATTAGAATCAACTTTTTTAAGAACATCTTTACAACGGCACCCATCCTTATTGTTGTCTGCGCAGATATTGAACAATCATTCGGTTCAAGAACCTGGGCAATGGATTGCGCAATAGCAACGCAAAACATGTTATTAATGGCACATGCGTTAGGACTCGGCTCCGTTATTATAGACTTCCAACGTCCAGAACATGAACCCCAACTAAAGGAAGCCAAGGATTTACTGGGAATACCGGACGACATCAGACTCATGTTCATACTACCCATAGGCTACCCCGACGAAGACCCCGCTCCACGCCCTCGCATGGAGTTAAGTCAAATAGTATACCACGAGAAATATGGTCACATGTAAAATGCGAGAGTTAGGGCTCACATATGTTTATAATCCACGTTTTTGGTGCTGGGTAATAGGTTTAGATCTCGGTTTAAATTCTTGGGATAATAACTTTCATGAAAGCAAAAAGTTTCTTTTTCTAAAATACAACTAACTATCGAGGTGATGTGATGAAAGTTATCGGGCTTGTTTGCAGTCCGCGTCGAAAGAAGCATACCTATGATTTTGTTGATTTGACCCTAAAAAAGTTGGAAGAAAAAGGTGTGGAAACGATGCTTTTGTATCTTAGGGATTATGAATTGAAGCCTTGTGTCCTCTGTGAAGTTGAAGAGGAGTATCCATGTCTAACTCAAGATGTCTGCCCTAGAAAGGATGATGCAGCAAAGCTTTACAATGAATTAAACACTGCAGATGGTATAGTGGTTGGTACTCCTGTTTTTAACGGTACAATCCCAGAATACCTGCATTCATTGATAAGCCATGCTGGATTTCCGGGGAGATATGGCCCATTTAATAACAAAGTTACAGCGTGTATTGTTGTCGGTTGGCTTGGCTGCATGAAGGCAGTTTCTGAACTAATGCTTTGGCTTGCCCCTGGAAACTACTTTGCTGGATACTTAGCAATAAATAACAGAAGTCCATCCTTACCTGGAGAGAGGGGGTTGATACGGGCTCCACAAAATACTGAAGACGTGGAATGGTTGGCGAAAAAAATCTATGAAGGATTGCAAAGGATCACGAAAACTACTCTTAGTGTAAAATAGCGTACCCTCATCTTCATTTTTCCTGGTTCTCGTTTTAGTTTATTTAGGGCGAAAACAAAACAAAATTCAAACTCCACCGGACGTTTTGGTGCCGAGAGAATAGATTCGAACTTACGTTCATATCCTTGTTTTTGCGTGAATCCTGAACTCCAGTTTATTATTCATTTTGAAATGTGAGTTAGGTTTAAACATCGATTTAACTCGTTGGGCGACCGTCGCCTATGTGTCTTGCGATCATGCAAGTTCCTTGCATAGGCCTCCTTTGCGAATGGAATATCCTGATTCGTAAAAATATCTTAATATGGGTTCCAACTCCTTCGATGTCACCTCTTTACCGTCAATCTTTTTGACGCAGAAGACTTGCATTCCTTGGAGCGCTGCCATTTCCTCAAACTTATTAAGGATCACCTTGATCACTTTAAGCCCCTTCTTCTTTAGATTGAAAAACAAAGTAAAGTTTGGCCAAATCAGGTATCTGCCGAAAATTTGTCCATCAACTAAAATCACGCCTGGAGCTGGATGGGCTCTCAGACCGGGACGATATGGTGGAACGGAGATAAGCTCCTTCCATCTTTTTCTGTAGCCTACCGTGAGAGGATCAAACTCCGGAAGAACATGGACGCTACCAAATCCTTCAGTTGGGTAGTCTTTTGCTTCAAACTCCTTAAGTTTGTCAACGTCTTCTGACAAAATCCAATGCTTTCTTCCGTTGTTGATCCTGATAGTTGAAATTCTTCCTTTGGCTACCAACCTTTCGATTATTCTTTTAGTTTCTGTTTTTGTATACCCCGTGTACGAAATGACATCTTCTATTGATGAAGGCCCGAAAGCTTTGAGATATTTTTGGGCAAGCCACCCCTTTGCCTCTTCTTCAGTGATGGCTTCTAATGAAGATTTGTCTATCAGTCTTTCTGTTGCTGACCATTTCCATTGAGTAGGGATTCTCAGCCTTCTTTCTGATCTGAGAATGGCTCCGATTCCAGCAAGTTCATAATGAATTATTCTATGTAGATTTTTACTAGGTAAACTCTTTGACTCAAGGAATCTTCGAATCTCCAAGGTTGTGGCTGCGCCTTTTTCATTGATAAAGTCCATTATGGCTTGATGGGTCTTGGTAAACTTTGGGGGCCACGACAAACCACGACGCGTAAGGAATTTGCGCATAGCATCACGTGTAGCCTGAAAATACATCGGGAACTCCTTCGCTGGCACTATATGCAAAGTTACTCTCATTAAATGGGCAGCAATCAACTTCTTCTGTTTTAATAGGTGATCCAGCCATTCCCAATCAAAGTTTGTCATCCGATTCCACAATGAAAGATAAGGAGATTCAAATGACTGAGCATGAAGCCCACCAAAATCACTAACAATCCTGACAACATCCTCCTTATTTCGTCCCAAAGTTTCATTAGTTAAATGATGCTGACTAAGAACTAACCCTTCCACACCTTTCGAGGGAAAAGCATTCAAAGTCATATTCAACACGAAGCCAATCTTAACCGTTAATACTTTAATATTCCTCACATCGTTTTAAATATTGAACTAAAGGACGGGCATTAAACCCATTACTGTTTTTATATTCTCAGCTGGTTTTAACTGATTCATAGGGAAATTTTTAATGATTATTTTACAAACCGACATTTGAATCTACCTTGGGCTACCAATATACCCATGTCAGGGCATGGTTCAAATTCTCAGTTTTATTTGTTTACTCACATATCCATTAAATTTTCGACAAAAACATTCTTGCAGTCTTGGATAGGGCAAATTAAGCGAGAGTTATGATTTTCTCATCAAGTTGAAAAGATTGTGAAGGATTGTTCTGGCAAAAAATCAAACTCCCGCTTCACTCGATATCCCGCCTCTTTCATCTCTTCTTTAATAGTTTCTCGAGGAACATAATGTCCAAAGATCCCACGGAAGGTGAAAGGTTTAGCACGTTTATACTCTATGATAGCAATTCTTCCTTCTGGTTTTAAGAAGCACCTCAATTTTCTAAAATATTCCACTCGATTTGTTAAATGGTGGCACACATTGCGCATGAAGACTAAATCTAAACTTCTTTCAGGCAAAGCAAGATCTTCTCCGGCAACAAGGATTGTTACAACATTATCAAGTCCTCTTTCCTTAACACTGTTTTCGATAAATTCCAGAAATCCAAGATTTGTGTCAACCGCATACACCTTCCCCTTTTTTCCAACGACTTCTGCAAACCGTAGGCAAAAATAGCCGCCCCCAGCCCCGATATCCGCAACATTTTGTCCTTGCCGCAATCCCAAGGCTTCTAATATTTGATCAGGTTTGTTTCTCGGATCAGAAGCTTTCCTATTAAACATCTTTGCCATAAGATTTCTCATGTTTATCCTTCATTTCATATTTAGGAATGGTATTTACATATTTAGCATTTATCTGAAGTCCAAATGAGAGTCTTTAACTCTTTAACTCCGATATTTTAAACAGATATTTGAACCTACTCCTACCAATAAACCGTAGCGTGCGTATAGCCAAACAGCCAAATCTTGTGCAAATTTAGTGCGGGGGGTGGGATTTGAACCCACGAACCCCTACGGGATAGGCTCCTGAAGCCTACGCCTTTAACCAGGCTCGGCGACCCCCGCATTTCTATTTTAGAATTGAATGTTATATGGAAAGGTTTAAGAGTTACTATTAACTTTTCCAATAAACAGGTGTACAAGAATGCCTACACATGGTTCACTCTCAAAGGCCGGAAAAGTTAGATCTCAGACTCCTAAAATCCAACCTACTCCAAAGAAGAAAGCAGGTCCAAGGTTTAGAAATAGGCGAAATTATGAAAAAAGAGTTGTTTTGCAAAGAAAACCAGGACAAAATTGGATGTAGATAGCGGTTAAGCCCTAAACTTTTATTCTTTTCGTTCTCTTATTAACGCCTATGCTAAAGGCTAGTCTTGCAATTTTGAATGCCAATGTGATTACTCTAAACCTTAAAAAGCCTAAAGCGAAAGCCATAGCAGTTTACGGAAAAAGAATCATTGCTGTAGGTTCTAACTTGGAAATACGCAAATACATAGGTAAAAAGACATGTGTCATAGAAGCAAGAAACATGACTGTTCTCCCTGGACTTGTAGATTGCCATGTGCATTTAGCTTCTTTTGGACATCTTTTGCAAACCCTAGACTTACGAGACATTACCTCTATTAAAGAGCTGAAGCAGAAACTGCGAGAATACATAGACAAGTATCCGGAAAAAACTTGGATTTTAGGAGGAAGATGGGATCAAGAAAAATTTGCTGAAAGGCGCTATCCTACCCGCTGGGACTTAGATGATGTTATCTCTGAAAAGCCTGTTTTTCTGATTCGTGTTTGTGGACATATCGGAGTAGCCAACAGCAAGGCTTTGCAACTAGCAGGCATAACCAAATCAACAACCATTGAAGGCGGTAGAGTCGATCTAGACGAAGTTAATGGCGAACCCAACGGAATCCTAATGGAAAATGCTTTAGAACTAGTCTGGAAGGCTATACCGAAAGTAAGCTTCAAAGAACTTGAAGAAGCATGCATTTTAGCCTGCCAAAAAGCTGTAGAAAGCGGACTTACAGGAGTCCACTGGCTAATAGGCTCAGCAGAAGAAATTCAAGTAGCGCACAGGCTTTACTCCGAGGAGAAGCTTCCCTTAAACGTTTATTTGGGTATTCCAGTAGAATTTTTGGATGAGTTAGACAAGCTAAAGCTGCCTACAGGTTTTGGAAATGAAATGGTAAAAATAGGATTTGTAAAGATTTTTGCTGATGGATCACTAGGCGCCCGAACAGCTGCCTTGAAAGATCCATATTCAGACAAGCCTGAAACAAAAGGAATGATGATCTACACACAGAGAAAACTGAACAGGCTTATTTTGAAGGCCCATAAAGCCGGATTACAATTGGCCATTCACGCCATAGGCGATTACGCTGTTGAAGCCGTTTTGAAGGCATTCTCTAAAGCCTTAAAGAAGTGCTCAAAGAAAAACCATAGGCACAGAATTGAGCATTGTTCGGTTCTTAACCCTAAACTTATTAAGCGTATAAAAAGTTTAGGTCTTATAATCTCTATACAGCCTCATTTTGCGTTTTCAGACTTTTGGGTTGCTGACCGTGTAGGTAAGAAAAGGGCACGCTGGGTTTATCCCTTTAAAACGCTTATAAGAGAAGGCATTATGGTGGTTTCTGGTTCAGACTGTCCCGTGGAACCAATAAATCCCTTTTTGGGTATCTGGGCAGCAGTGGCAAGAAAAAGTTTTCCTGAAGAACGTCTAACATTGGAAGAGGCTTTAAAAACCTATACTCTGAACGCTGCTTTTGCTTCATTTGAAGAAAAGGACAAAGGAACAATCGAAGTTGGAAAGTATGCAGACTTAACCATTGTAGAAGGCGATTTAGAGAAAGCAGAGTTAGACAAGATTAAGGAGGTTTCAGTTAAAATGGTTATTGTTAATGGCAAAATAGTCTACAAGCGATAAGAATATTTTAGCCGAATTTATTTGCATCTTATAAGCTAATCTAAACTGGTTGCCAACTGTTTGACAGCAAAAAAATCCTTAAGAGAAATAATTGAAACCCTTATGACTGTTTCGTCACCTACTCCAGAGCATCTACACCGTGCTAAAATGCAAATCGCAGCAAAATATCAGCTTAGAAAAGTGCCCACTAATTCAGAGCTAATAAGTGCACTTAAAGCAAAGGAAAAAAAGAAACTTTTGCCTCTTTTAAGAAGAAAAGCTACTCGAACAATTTCCGGTATAACGGTCATAGCCGTCATGACGCAACCTTATCCATGCCCCCAACCTAAGCCATGCGCCTACTGCCCAGGAGGACCAACCTTTGGAGTTCCTCAAAGCTATACTGGATTTGAACCAGCTGCCATGAGAGGACTACAAAACCAGTTTGATCCATATCTACAGGTTAGGAATCGTATTGAACAGCTAGAAGCTATAGGACACAACGTTGATAAGGTTGAGTTGATTGTCATGGGAGGAACCTTTCCAGCTACTCCCATTGAGTATCAGATATGGTTTATCAAAGGCTGTTTGGACGCTATTACAGGTAAAAAATCCAGTAACCTACATGAAGCTAAGATGAACGCGGAAATCAGCAGGGTTCGAAATGTTGGTATAACCGTGGAAACTCGTCCCGACTGGGCTAAAGAAATCCATATAGATCATATGCTTAACATGGGTGTAACTCGAGTAGAATTGGGCGTGCAAATCCCAAATAATGAGATTTATCGTTTAGTTGGTAGAAAACACGCTGTAAAAGATGTAGTTCAAGCAACTCGTATAATGAAGGATGCTGGACTAAAAATAGTTTACCATATGATGCCTGGCCTGCCTGGTTCAAATATAAAGAAAGATTTAGCTGTTTTCAAAGAGATTTTTACAAATCCAGACTTCAAGCCTGACATGATAAAAATTTACCCGTGCCTCGTTCTTAAGGATACAAAGATTTATGAATGGTATTGCAAGGGCATTTATAGACCATACACAACCGAAGAAGCAGCTGAATTAATTATTAAAGTGAAAAAGTTTATTCCCCGTTGGATTCGCATAATGAGAGTCCAAAGAGATATTCCCTCACCTTTAATAGTTGCGGGTGTGAAAAAAAGTAACCTACGTCAACTAGTTCAACAAAAACTGAAAGATCAAGGCTTTAGATGCCCTTGTATAAGATGCAGAGAGGTAGGTCACAGAATATTAAAAGACAAAGTAAAACCTAACCCCCAAAAAATAGAAATTCTAACAACACGCTATAAAGCTTCCGAAGGAGAGGAAATTTTCATTTCTGCTGAAGATGTAGAAAACGATATTTTAATAGGATATTTAAGATTACGTTCACCCTCAGAAAAGGCTCATAGACCAGAAATAAAAATAGAGCCATGCACAATTATTAGAGAACTCCATGTATATGGGCCTCTTGTGCCTGTGGGCAAACACTTAGCTGAAGCTTGGCAGCATAAAGGCTATGGTGAAATATTGCTAGCTGAAGCAGAACGAATAACGAGGGAAGAGTATGGTTATAAAAAGATTTTAGTTATAAGCGCATTGGGAACTAAACAGTACTATATGCGGTTCGGTTACAACTATGATGGAGTTTACATGTCAAAAACGTTGGAGAATTAAAGATGGCCAAGAAAAAAGATTTTTCAGGTTATAAAGGAAAAGCTTTACAAATCATAAGTAAAGCTGGAGCACAAATAGGCGATATAATACGCATTACGAAAGACGGGCACACTTATGAAGGAATTTTAATTCCCCGTTCAGAATACAACGACGAAAACCACATTGTAATAAAATTAAAAAGCGGCTACAACATCGGAATACGTTTAACAAAAAACATAAAAATCGAGAAAATAGGAAAAGGAGCAAAACCTGTTTTTACACAACCACAAACACCAATGCAAAATCAAAAACTTCCGAAAGTTACTATAATAAGTACTGGGGGAACTATAGCAAGCCGAGTAGATTACCGAACAGGAGCCGTGAGACCAGCCCTTACAGCTGGAGACCTGTATAGCGTTGTTCCAGAACTCTCTAACATAGCCCGAATAGACGCTAAAATACTCTTTAGTCTCTTCAGCGAAAACATAACACCATCCCATTGGACTGAAATGGCAAAAGCTGCTGCAAAACAAATAAACAAAGGAGTCGAAGGCATAGTAATTGCCCACGGAACAGATACCATGGGCTACACTGCAGCAGCCCTCAGTTTCGCCTTACAAAACCTGCCAATACCCATAGTGCTTGTAGGTTCTCAGCGCTCAGCAGATCGCCCAAGCTCAGATGCTGCCACAAACCTAATAGGCGCAGTTACAATAGCAGCAAAGGCACCTTTCGCTGAAGTAGTTATAGCCATGCATGAAACTCCTTCAGACAATTCCATAATAATTCACAAAGGAACAAAAGTTCGAAAATGCCATACAAGTAGAAGAGACACCTTCAAATCTGTTAACACCCGACCCATAGCAAGAATCCAAAACCAAAGAATAATAATGCTAACAAAAGAATATCAAAAACGCGATCCAAACAAAAAGCTTGAACTTAAACCAAACTTCAACGAAAAAGTTGCATTAGTAAAATTTCATCCAGGAATGAATCCAGCGATAATTGACTTGCTTGTGGATCAAGACTATAAAGCTATAGTTCTGGAAGGAACTGGTCTAGGCCACATCGGCAGGTATTGTTTCAAAGCCATAAAAAACGCTGTAGAAAAGAATGTTTTGGTAGCTATGACTTCTCAATGTATTTGGGGACGTGTAAACATGAACGTTTATGATCAAGGAAGAGACTTACTGACTCTAGGAGTAATTCCTCTTGAAGATATGCTCCCAGAAACTGCCCTAGTCAAACTTATGTGGATTTTTGGACAAACCCAAAATCTGAGAGAAGCAGAGCAACTCCTAAAGACAAACATTGCCGGAGAATTTTCATCCAGAACCCTTCCTGAAAAATTAGGGTATGAATAAAAACGGATGAAATTACATGATAGATTATGAAAAACTTGGATTAAAAGTTGGCTTAGAAATCCACCAACAACTAGACACTTTAACAAAACTTTTTTGCCACTGCAAACCAAAACTTTTCAAAGAAAAACCTGAAATCACTTTTCTGCGAAGACTTCGCCCTACACAAAGCGAACTAGGACAAATAGACCCCGCAGCCTACTTCGAATTCCAGAAAGGAGTGAAAATTCTCTATGAAGCCAACATGGAAACCTCATGTCTTGTTGAAATGGATGAAGAGCCGCCTCACCCTCTAAACATGAAAGCTGTTAAAATAGCCTTAACCGTAGCCCTAATGATGAAAGCAACACCCGTCGAAGAAATCCATGTAATGCGCAAAACCGTTATAGACGGCTCTAACACCACAGGATTTCAAAGAACCTGCGTAATCGCCTTAAACGGAAAAATAAAAGTGGACAACAAAACCATACCCATCGAGCATATAAGCCTAGAAGAAGACGCAGCTAGAAAAACAGGAGAAGAAAACAATACTCTACGATATCGGATAGATCGTTTAGGCATCCCTCTAATAGAGATCGCTACTGCCCCTACCATAACCTCTCCGAAAGAAGCAGGAGAAGTTGCTCTAGCCATCGGCAAAATCCTAAGAGCAACGGGAAAAGTTAAACGTGGAATAGGAACGATCCGCCAAGACCTAAACATATCCATACCAAATGGTGCACTAATAGAAATAAAAGGCGTTCAAGAACTAGAGCTTATTCCAATAGTTATAGAATATGAAATCCAACGCCAACTGAACCTTCTACAAACAAGCAAAGAACTAAGAAAAAAGGGTGTCAAGAAAGAATTTATAAAAGAAGAATTTTTCGATGTAACTCATATCTTTAAGCAGACAAAGTGCAAAGTGATTCGTAAAGCTTTAGAAAAAAACGGGCAAGTATTAGCAGTAAAACTTCCCAATTTCGGCGGGTTCTTAAAAAAAGAGCTTATACCAAACATCCGTTTGGGTACAGAAATGGCTGACAGAGCGAAATTCTGGGGAAGGGTTGGCGGCATATTCCATACAGATGAAATGCCAGCATACGGCATAACAACAAAAGAAATTGAAGAATTAAGAAAAACGATTAAGGCAAGACGACAAGATGTAGTAGTTTTCGTAGCTCATAATCCTGAAAACGCCAGAGATGCATTAAGAGCTGTGGTGGAAAGAGCGCGTGAAGCCTTGCAAGGTGTTCCAGAAGAAACCAGAGCAGCAAAACCTGACGGAACAACCCGTTACATGCGTCCAAGACCAGGAGCAGCGAGAATGTATCCAGAAACAGATATTCCAGTGACAGAAATAACAAAAGAGCATATAAAAGCAATTAGTACAAGCTTACCAGAACTACCAGAAGAAAAACTCAAGCGCCTGATGAGAAATTTTAAGTTAAATAAAAAATTAGCCAAGCAAATTATTGATTCTAAATATGATAAATTGTTCGAAGTTATCATGAAGGAAAGCCATGTTCCATCAACCATCGTAGCAGTTTTTCTTACCGAAACATTGAAGGCATTAAAACGGGATGGTGTTCCGGTAGAAAATCTTTCATATGAACAGATTCAGGAAATTTTTCGATACGTAGATAAAGGAAAATTAACTAAGGAAGCTATATCCGATGTTGCCATTTGGCTTTCTAAGAACAGAGAGAAAAAAGTACAGGATGCCATTAATAGCTTGGGATTGACCATTGTTTCAGAAGATTATTTGTTGAAAATTATTGACTCAGTAATTGAAGAATTCAGAGATCAAGTTGAGGAACTAGGAATGCATGCTTTCAAAGTTATTATGGGACGAGTTATGCGAGAAGTACATGGAAAAGCAGAAGCTTCGTCCGTAGCTCAATTGGTGAAAGTAAAACTTAAGCATTTTCTGTCTAAGAAGTAAAGGAACTATTTACCAATAGGAAGAACGGTTTCTGGCAATAATTTTATATCTTCTCCACAATAGGGGCACAGCTTAAATTCGGGAAGTAAAGGTTTTCCACACGCGGGGCATATAGTTGCAAATTTGACTTTATCCTTAAATTTACTAAATTCTTTTTTTATAGAGCTAAGCTCCATTTCTATTTTTTCTATGTGTTCTTTTATCGGTTGAATCTCCTTTACTTCTGTTCTCACGTTGAAGACTAAATCTCTGACTTGTGCCAAAGTTTTAGTGTTAGATTCTATAGTTTCATTCATCAGATCAAGAATTTCACTTTTCTCTTCCAATATCTGCGTCTCTACTGCTGACTGAGTTCTAGCGTCTGAAAGAATTTTGTTTAGAAAAGTTTCAACAGGATTTTCGAAGGCTATTATACATGTTATTCCCCACAAGATTAAGGTTGCAACGGCTGTTACCCAGAAGTAGGTTGTTGGGGTTATCGTTTGCATTTTCTCGTTTATGAAGGGGTATAGCTGGAGTAAATGAAATTTAGCGTTGAAAAATAAGGAGTACGTTGCGTCGATTAAGTGTAAAAGAGATATAAACGTTAAAGAGCTGAAGAGCCATACTGAAAATCCTTTCTTAGCCAAGTCGTCCCCCTGCTTTTAATTAGAATATAGTATCGCAATATTTAATATTCTATTTCCATTCTCGATATATTTTGATCTACGCAAATTCTAAAAAGCGTTCCCGCTTTCTAGTATTAGGGATTAGTTTGGCTAGTAAAGCGATAAGAAAGACTAGTAGGGTATTTGGTTTCCGTTTAAAAGTTGGCGATTGGGAAGTCGAGATAAGTGGAAACCGCAATGAGGTTTTGAAAACGGTCGAAGAGTTGCCAGTTTTGGTGGCTCATGTTTTAAAGGCTTTTGAAAGCGTTAGATCCAGACCTACAACTACTCTTACCGTTAAGAAGAAGGCTGCAAGAGAGAAGAAGAACGTTGTTCAATATGAATATGAATATCCGAAAATTTCGAGAATTAAGAAGTGCGATGAGGCAGTTTTAAGAGTTTTGGAGAGTAATTGGGGGAAGTGGCGTCCGCGAACTGTTAGTGAGTTAAAGGAAGCTTTGAAAGCTAATAAACTTAGTATTTCTGGTCGTGTGGTGAGCCGTGTCCTTTCTGAACTTGTTAAAAATGGAAAGGTGAGACGCTGGAAGACCGATGCGGGGTATGTTTATATTTTGGCTGAGGGAGAAACCTTAGTTTGAGGAGGATATTTTTGAATGGGTAGAGTAAAGGTTCGAATTAAAACTCCTTTTGGGGATATCATGCTTGAAGGTGACGATCCTCAAGAAATAATGCAAGTCCTTGAATCTTTTCCTGAAAAGTTTGTGGAAAAAGTTGCAGATTTTGTGTCTAGTCGGCTAGTTTCTTCAGGGGTTCAGCTGAAGGGTGTAGTAGAGTTTAGCACTGAAGGTCCTGTGATTGTTACACGAGAGAAGCTTACTCATTACGAGGCTATTGGGCTTGTTTTGTATGCGTCTAAGGATAGAAAGAATACTGCTTCGCAGATTCAGAGACTTTTGGAATCCAGTGGAATCAAGAGCATGGTTCCAGCACGTCTTAATGAGATGACTAAGCGAGGACATGTGTTTAAGCCTGATCCAGCTAAGCCTGAATTTAAGTTGACTGTCCAAGGCGAAAGATGGATTGAGGATGATGTTTTAACCAAATTGAGAGGTAAGCTGGGTTGAACGGCGAGGGAAAAGTTTGGGTTCAGATTAGATATGGAGGTGTGGAAAAGACTTTTACTGGTAACTTAGAAGAGGCTTGGTTATGGGTGAACAGATTTTTTGGTGAGTTCTTGCCTACTTTTGAAGTTGCAAAGAAACTTTTACTGAGGGTTGATCTGGAAGAACTTGTTAAGGCATGCGAAGGTTTGGTTGGTTTTTCTAGAAATGAAGGGGCTTTTTTGCTGATTTCTAAGGGTAGACTTACTGATAATGAAACTTTGCTTCTGTGGCTTTTGGCATTTTATGTAGGTTTCAGATTAGGTTTAACTGAAAATGATAGTCTTTCTAGAGAGGAATTGCAGCTTAAACTTGAAAAAAGCGCAAAGATTGCAAGTACCAGGCTTGGCGAACTTATTAAAAAGAATCTGGTTGTTAAGACATCTGAGGATAAATATAGAATTACAAGTTTTGGCTTGATGCAAATGCAGAAAGAGATTATTCCACGGATCAAGTCTAAATTATAAGTGGTTAAAATATTTCACTCCAGGAGAATCTCTATTTGAATGCACGTTTGTATCTGTTATGAATAATATCCCTATAACAAAGACTTTGAGGCTAGGGGGGTCTTTTCTGTGCGTATTGATATCTGCGGGGTTTTCCTTCTCTTGTTAATAAATTGTCTTTTACTAAGTCTATAAGAGCATGGGCTACTGCTGTGCGATCGTAGTGGAATCCGCGTCTAGCCATTTCACTATGTACTTCCCCAAGAGTTCTTTTGGTGGCAAACCATCCTTCTTGCCAGAGTCTTTGGATTATGCCTTTACATGTTTCTGCTCTTGGTGGTGTGGGCTTTTCCAGGATAAGGGCTGATGTTTCTTTGAGTTTTTCAGTTACCGTGGAGAGAATTTTGTCCACTGTGGACTGTAACTGGTCTTCTTGGCATTCTACTTCGAATTCTATTTCTCCTATTTTCATTTTTACTCGTATTGGTGGTTTTTGTTGTCTCTCTGTCAATTTTCCACCTTATTGTTTATTGAATTGAACAACTTGTTCATGCACAACATTTAAATATAGCCTCCGCAAACAATTGGCTATTGGTGAATCTTGTTGATTGAACAATACACTATTACAACAACACCAAAATATAATTTTCCACAATCCCACATAGACACAACATTACCTCAACGCCTAATAGAGCTGAGCCTCCGTTCCCTTAAACAAGTGCAAGAATATGACATTCATCAAAAACAACAAATTATTCAACAAAACTTAACACAGAAACTAAAACTAAGCCAATGGCCGATCCCATTAACACCAAGAAAAGAACGGACCATAATAGCTGCTGTGGATACCTCAAATGTAAGAATAGGCGAAACATCTACCGGCATATTAATCGCCGTAAGAGGTGCCAATGTATGGAAACAGCATCACCATTACCGATACATAAGATGTGGCCCCTTCATTTTTCATATAACGGAAGAAAACAAAAAAGAAGTCTACCATTTACTCAAAAGCACGTTCAATATGCCCCACCCAGAAAACCTACGCTCACCTTCACTTACACAAATGCCAAACCACATAGCAACACTCCTCGAAAGGTGGCTCCAAAATACACTCTCAAGATCTATAGAAGATGGTCTCATCCTTTTTGACGGTTCTTTAACCGCAGGAACCCCGGACACTCCAGTGAGACAGTTAAAAGCAATTCTCGAAACTGCAAGAAGAAACAATAATACAATCTTAGCCTTCTCAAAAATTACAAAACTTAGGTATAATGGACATTTGATAACAGACACCCTTTTCTGGCATAAACCGCCTTACCTTCTTGAAACAACATTAAAACCTCAACCTCCAATTCTTTTAATGGGCGACATTTATGTAGCCAAACTAACAAAGGGAAACTATGCCTTCCGATTAGATATAGACAAAGTATTCCCCAAAACACACAAAATAGAAGCTGTAGAAAAACTCTTAGGAAATGACTACTTCTCTCACAGCTATCCAGAAACCTTGCGTCTAGCCCATATATTGTGCACTTTCACAGCCAACGAGGTCATAGCCATGCAACACTTCATTACCTGCAAGCATAAACTCAAAATAATCAACAAGCCAGACATGCATCGCTTACTTTTCGGGCCATTCGGCAAAGGAGAAATCAATGCATGAAACTCTACAAAAAAGAAGGCAATATAGTTCAAGTCTTATGCTTTCCAAACGAAACAGTAGAAAAAGGCGACTACCTTCTTATAGAAGACGATTATGCCAGAAAAGCTCTCATAGCTCAAGTAATAGATATGCAATTCGCAAACATACCAGGAATTCTAGAAGAGATTTTGCGGACCCTTCCTGATGGCGGAGAAGCAGTGCAAGGTGAAGACTTCGATCCTCTTGGAATAGAGTCCCATATAACTTACATTCAAGATGCGCGGCTTCTTCTCTGCAAAATCCGTGCTACTCTAGAAAATGAAAATCTAATCCCAACTACTGCGTGGCTACCATCTCGTTCTCAATCAATAATAAGAAAACTTTCCATTCCCACATTGTTCAGACTTGCTAAAGTTGATGGAAAACTCCCTATAACTTTGGGCAACACAAAAGACTCTTCGCTTTTAACAATTGATGCATCCTCCCTAGACGGAAGACTAAACATCATAACTGGCAAAAAGGAAACTGGAAAATCTCACTTGTCAAAGCTTCTGATGCTAAGCCTAGTGGGCTATAAAGCTACAGTAGTCGTCTTTGACCTAAACGGCGAATACGGGAGTCTCGGAATAACATCAGATGGAAAAAGAAACACCTACTATAACAAAATCCATGTTTTAACGCCTTCTCAAAACTTTAAAGCAGCTTTAAAAAAGATGCGCCTTCATGTACTACTGGACATTCTTATCCATGCCCTACACTTGCCAGGTACATCTGCACGCGAATTTAGGCGTATATGGCATTCCTTAAAAGAGAGAGACTGTTTAACGTTACGTGACCTTGGAGAGGCCATACGCAACTGGCGCTGTAACCAACATGTACGTGATGCATTGTTTTCACGCTACTACACTTTGGTAAATTCAGGTTTTCTCACAGACAACATAGCAGAAGCCATGCTTTTTGAAGAATATCTTTTTAAAGCGAAAGAAAAAGGTGGAGCCATAATAATAAATTTGCGAAATACCTCAGCAATCGACCGCCAAATAGTTGTGGAATACATTCTTGGGAGACTTGTAGAGTTGCTGATAAGCTGGAAGCTTAAGGCAGTATTCCTTTTTGCTGAGGAAGCTCATCTTTATTTGCGTGAAACTTATTGGGATGACATTGTAACACGTATGCGCCACTTTGGCATTTTCACTACTTTCATAACGAACCAGCCTGATACAATTCGGGAGAACATATACAGGCAAGCAGACAACATATTTCTCTTTAACTTCACTAACGAGCATGATTTAGAGGTTGTTTCTAGAGCTGCACGAGTGGATGCTGAAACAGTTAAGTCTATTGCACGAGATTTGCCTCCTCATCACTGTTTAGTGCTTGGGAAAGTTGTAAAAGATTTCCCTATGGTCGTAAGGGTTAAGGCTTTAGATGTAAAAACAATGGGAGAAACAAGGCTTTTCTTTACAGACACGAATTAAGTTTTTCTAGCTTTTGCCTATTTCTTTCAAAAAAATCTCTGAAAGTTTTTGTTAAATCATATTTTTCAACTTTGTTAAAAGAGACCCACCTTAAATCTTCCGCATCATCTGCTGCTTTAAGTGTACCACCCTTAAGTTTCACAAAAAAATCTACAATCACAAAATGATATCTTATTTTACCATCCATATCGGTGCTGATATTGTCAACAACATCGATAAGTTCAGGGTCATCAACCTCTAACCCTGTTTCTTCCTTAACTTCTCTGATAACCGTTTCTTCTATACTTTCACCGAGTTCTACTAATCCGCCTGGAATGCTCCATTTTCCTCTTCCCGGTTCACCCTTTCGTTTTTCTAACAAGATTTTGCCTTTACAAGTTATTACTGCACCTACTCCTATAACTGGCTGATCTGGATAGAACCTCTTCACGGAAAGCACGCTTCCCTTTTTAAATAGCATAAAGTTGAATATAAAAAGAAAGGTAAGTTATTCTAGATAGTTTAAACGTTTTCCAACAAATTACTACTCTATTAATGTTCCAACATGTTTTCCTTCAATGGCAGACAAAACATTGTCAGGCTTAAAACCGTTAAATACGAAGATTTTAATTTGCTTCCTTTTTAAGATTTTAACAGCTTCCGGATCTAAAATTTGATGTATCCCCGCTTTATGCTCGTTTTCTGCTAAAACGGTGGACAAATCTTCAAAACTTAAATGGTCAAGCTTAACAGCATCCTCATATTTCTTAGGATCTTTATTGTAAATGCCTTCTTGGTCTGTAGCTTTTACAAGCAAATCCGCATCTATTCGCTCGGCAAGTAAGGCAGCAACTGTATCTGTTGTCATTCCAGGCTTTAAACCTCCCATAACCACAATTTTCTTTTTATGCAAACATTCAATGGCATTATTCAGAGTTAAAGGAACAGTTGTGCATCCCATTTCTCCAAGCTTTTTAAGAAAAAGCTGAGCAAAGATCCGTGAAACAGAGATGGCAATCTCATCTTGGTCTTTTTCCTCTAGCTCCAATTCCCTTGCAGTTTCAATGAATTCTCTTGCTAATTTACCGCCACCTACAACAACTACAACTTCATGTCCACGGTTTTTTAATTCTCTCAAAACATTAACATATTTGCTTATCAATTTTGGATCTACCGGTGAAGCTACAACAGAACCTCCAATTCTCAATACTATGCGCATTAGTCTGAGCTTCCTTAACATTATAGTGCACATTCTGGTATAAACGCTTTAAAAGAATTTGTTTAAGGGTTGCTCCGCCTTAGCCTTTTTGAATCGCATGATTATATTTTTTCCAAAATTGATTGTCATCCCATCCACAGCTGCAACTGTTGGTATACCCGTTCTCTTTTCAATCAACTTGGCTTCAGAGACCGGACCTTTAAATATCATTTGCATTCCAAAATGTGTTAAAACAACTTGTTCCGGACCAGCTTCTTCAACTATTCTTATAGCGTCATCTGTTGTCATATGTCCCTTCCATGGTTTTCCAGAAGGCCTCATAACACACAATAAGAGAAGTCTAACGTCTTGGTAATATTTTCCTATACCCTCAAAATATTCCGTATCGCTTGTGTATGCAAAGTCTCCAAACTCTTGAGTTTCAAATCTAAAGCCTACCGTGTCGGGATCTGTATGCTTCGCTTTAGTTACTAACACATGGAGGTTGGCAACCTCAAATTTCATACCATGAATAGCTTCGATTTTTCGTTCCGGCATCTGCTGATGATACTGGGAAATTGAAGGTTCGCAACGTTCATTCCCGGTTAAAACACTTTTTGCAGCTACCAAGACTCCTCTTTTTCTTGTCATACCTTTGGTCATGGCTTCAATTAAAACTTCGGCATCAGTGTAATGGTCTGGGTGACAATGGGAAATGAAGATAGCATTAATTTTTTGTGGATCTAAACCCATATTATTAGAATGCACAACGGCTCCAGGTCCAGGATCTAAATGCAAGTTTAGACTTTCAGTAATTATTCTTATTCCAGCTGTTCGCCTTTTTTGAGTGATTGTAGCAAATCTTCCGCCTCCAGTTCCCAGAAGCGTTATTTCAACTTTCATAAAGATCGCCGCTACAAACGCATAGTTTTTATTTTATGACTTTTCTAGTATATATTCCACAGCGATTTACTGAAACAAAAGTTTATTTTAATAATCGTTACATAAGTGGTGAAAGTATGAGAAGCAAAAGGGAGGAGATTCGTCGCCGATTTCCACGAATTACAATGAATCTTTTGATGACTTTGATATTTTGGATAATAAGCGCTTTTGTTCCACAAACATTGACGGGTATCATTATTCCAGGTTTCGATTTCAATGCAAGCTTATTGGTATGGATTATTTCCAGCGTGGTTATGGCTATTTTCTTAATACGTGCCTTATCTGATGCTTTGGTTCTCGGCGATATTGTAACAGACGTTGTCGTCAGAAAACTGGGAATCAAAGAAGAAATGTCTCCCAAAAGAGCTGCGAGGGACTTAATTTACATAATAATTATTGTACTTGTGGTTACGGCTGTTTCTCCAGTCCTAAGTACTATAGAAAACATTGGAGGTACGCTTTCAACTGCTGCCACTTATATGGCTCTTGGATTAATAATTGTGCTAATATATGATATGGGTCGTGTTCTTTATAGAATAGTGGAAAATAAAGCTGAATTATTGGCTGACCGATTAGCAGGTACAATTGACGATAACGAAAAGTGTGATTGAACATGGATGCTGCAATAATAATTTTTTTATTAATTTATCTTCTAACGCTTTTAGTGTCGGCATTTGAAATTGTGCCTTTGTCGGTTGCAGCCTTGGGTGGAGCATTGCTTACAGCCTGGTTCGGCATTCAATACAATGTTTTCACGTATGAAGAAGCAATGGGATTTATAGATTTTAGGCTTCTTGGACTTGTAATTGGAACAATGATAGTAGTGGAGGTAGCTGAAAGAAGCGGATTGTTCCGCGTTATGGCGTTGTATGCCATAAAATTATCTGGTGGAAACCCGAGAAGATTGTTTGTATTTCTCTGTATGGTTTCTGCCGCTGTTTCTATGTTTCTTAGCGACCCTACTGCTATGCTCCTTATGGCGGCGGCCACTGTAACAATAACTAAACTTTTGAACTATGATCCAGCCCCCTATTTTTTGGCTTCAACTATTATGATAAATCTTGGAGGAACAAGCACTCTAATAGGTTCAGTGAGTAACATGGTAATAGGTGTAGAAGCAGGCTTGAGCTTTGCAGATTTCGTAAACTATTTAGTTTTATGTGAGATTTTCTTGTGGCTTCTTACAATATTAGCTCTTTATATGCTGTTTAGATCGAAAATCGGAGAAAAAAGAGAACTACCTGAATACAGTCCGCGAGAAAGTATAACGAACAAACCCCTTTTCTATAGGTCCGTATTTGTTTTGTTCCTGTTAGTTTTTCTTTTCTTAACATTGGAAAACTTAGGCGTTGGACCTGAAGGAGTGGCTTTAGGATGTGCCATTATCGCATTGGTTCTCAGCAAGTTAGATCCTGCGGATATCTTCAAAGAATTGGATTGGGAGACAATTTTTTTCATTTCAGGTTTCATGTTTATTGTGGGAGGCTTAGAAAAAAGCCAATTTTTGAATATTTTGTCGACACAACTTTTTCAAACAGTTGGACATGCCCCGCTAAATGCGACAATTGCAACCTTATGGTTTAGTGGTATAGCCAGCACCATAGTGAGCAACATAGCTGTTGCTTTGACTTTTTCTCCAATAATTAAATTACAAGGGTTTACGGGTTTAACTTCCAAAGCTATTTGGTCAGCACTCGTATTGGGGACCAATCTTGGAGGTGCAACTACACCTTTTAGTGGATCCGTATGCATGATGGCTATTGGTGCCCTTAAACGTGAAGGTATTACAGTTCGTTTTGGAGATTTTACAAAAGCGGGTTTGGTAACATCGATGATTCAGTTAAGTTTTTCAAGTGTTTATCTTATTGTTAGATTTGGGTTAATAGGGTGATAAATTGTCTAAAGTTAAAAAGTGGTTTGAATCGGAGAAAACGAAGAGTGAAAAAAAATATGAAAAAGAAAAAAGGGAATTCGAAATGGCTGTAGGCAAACCATTTATTAGCATAAAAGTCGAGATGCCTGAAGGCTTCGAAGATTTGCGTGCACAATTCCTAAATCTAGAGAAGGATAACAGTTTCCTTGAAGAAATAAAAGATCTTGTTAGAAAAAGACTTACGTATGAGAAGCACGGTGCGAATCCTTAATTTCAGATCTAATATGAAATAGTAGCTTAGATCTATACATACAACAGAAGAGAGAAACAATTAATTACTATACTTTTAACAGGGAATAAAAACGTGGGTAAGCATGCTTAAAATTGAAGCAGTAACTAGCAAAAATTTTGAGGATATTCCAGATCCATGTAAGTATTGTCTTTATTGGCAAACAAGTAATTCTTTCAACAACGCTATAGTTAAACAGGAAATAAAAAAGAAAAAACGTGAATGGTTTGAAAAAGTAGTTAAAACTTTTGGAAACTGTATGAAAATTGTGTATCTTAGCAACGTTTCCATAGGATTTATCCAATATGCACAGCCAAAATTTTTTCCGAGAATAGAGGAATATGCTTCTGGACCATCAAGTGAGGATGCGGTATTCCTAGCATGTTTGTATATAACCAACAGAAAGGCGAGAGGAAAAGGCTTCGGAATGCAGATGCTTGAAGATGTAATAACAGAACTTGGAGAAAAAGGGCATAAAGCAGTGGAAACATTTGCAAGAAAAGACTCATCAAACAATCCTTCTGGCCCATTGAAATTCTATCTCAAAAACGGCTTCAAAATAGAAAGAGAAAAAGATGATTATCCTCTTGTTCGCCTCGAATTTTATACAAGATCTAAGTTTAAAAGTTAATCCTTTTGAAGCTCAGGAAGAATTCTCTCAAAGTAATCCAACGATTCAGGATTCGTCAAGGCATCTCTATTCATAACTGGCCTGCCGTTTATTATGTTTGTGACTGCTATTTCAACCTTCTTCATGTTAAACGTGTAAGGAATGTCTTTCACTTCCATGATTAAGGCTGGGACATGCCTAGGAGAAGCGTTCTCCCGAAGACTTCTCTTTATCTTCTTTTTTAATTCTTCCGTTAGACGGTAACCTGGAGCCAATTTGACAAAAAGGATAATTCGTTGGTCACCCTTCCAATCCTGTCCTATTGCTAAGCTGTCAACGATTTCCGGTAGTTTCTCAACGATGTTGTAAATTTCAGCTGTACCTATTCGCACTCCTGAAGGTTTAAGGACAGCGTCGGAGCGTCCATAGAAAGTCACTCCGCCAGTATCACTGTGAATTATAATGTAATCACCATGTCTCCACACTTTCTTGTTGGTATAAAACCTAAAGTAGGTGTTTAAGTATCTCTCGTTGTTAGGATCGTTCCAAAAATAGAGCGGCATGGAAGGTGAAGGCGCCTCACAGACGAGCTCTCCTTGTCTGTCAAGTATAGGGTTACCCTTCTCATCATAGGCCTTGACTTTCATTCCTAAAGCTCGGCTTTGCAATTGGCCTGCGTACACAGGGAGGATTGGACTTCCTGCAACAAAACAACCGTTGATATCTGTGCCGCCTGAGATGGAGTTGAAATGCAAATCTTCTTTAATTGCTTTGTAGATATACTCAAATCCCTCTGCTGAAAGGGATGAACCAGTTTGAGATATTTCCCGTAGTGATGATAAGTCATATTCCTTTCCTGGTTTTACTCCTAAACTTTGAAGGTAATTGATGTAGCTTGCACTACAACCAAAAATTGTTATTTTTTCGTCTTGAATAAGTTTCCACATGGCGCCATAATTAGGATAATTTGGGTTGCCGTCGTATAGTACTATTGTGGCTCCTATAGCTAAAGAGCTTAGCAACCAATTCCACATCATCCAACTGCAGCTTGTTATGTACATGATTGTGTCTTCTCTTTTCAAATCAGTGTGAAGTATCAGTTCCTTCAAATGATTAACAAGCACTCCAGCAGCTCCCTGTACCATACACTTGGGTTTACCCGTTGTTCCCGATGAAAACATGATGTAAAGAGGATGATCCGACGGCAGTTGTTCAAATCTGATGTCATTTTGCTCTTTCGAGGACAAGAAATCCTTATAATATATGGCCTTTGGGATATTCCTTATGTCAGGCTTTTCTTGTACATATGAAATCACAACAACTTTTTCCAGTGAAGGGATTTCTTTGGCAACTTTTTCAGCCTTAAGCAAGGTATTGAATATCTTTCCTTTATACCAGTAACCGTCAGCTATAAACAAAACCTTAGGTTCAATCTGACCTAGTCGGTCAAGGGCCGCTGACGCGCCTAACTCAGCTCCACAAGAAGCCCATGTGGCACCCACGCTTGTCGCGGCAAGCATTGCAATGGTTGTTTCCATTAAATTAGGCATATAAGCAACCACTCGATCCCCGGGAAGAATCCCTATGTTTTGAAGAGAATAGGCAAGACGTCCAACTTGATTGTAAAGCTCTGCATATGTTATCTTAGCTGACTTCTGATTTTCTCCTCTAAATATTAAAGCCAAATGATCGTCCTTGTATCGTAAAAGGTTCTCAGCGAAGTTTAATCTTGCACCCACAAACCACTTTGCACCGGGAAACCTGCTCAGGTCATCAACCACCTTATCATATCCTTGAGATGCTATTATTCCTCCAAACTCCCACATGGCATCCCAGAAGTCAGGTATGTTTTCAACCGACCAGTTGTATAGTTGATTGTAGGAACTTATTCTGAGATCATATTTTTTGTTAACAAACTCGATAAATCGGGTCATGTTAGCTTTTTCTATACGTTCTTCGGATGGTTTCCAAAGCAGTTTTCCCATGGTATCCTCTTCACCACAATGAATTACCATCATTTCCTTAAATCTTCGATTCTTTTAGCTTTTCCCATAAACCTTGGCAGACTTCCATAGGGGGTAAGTTCAACGTTCGCTTTTACTCCTACTATTGACTTAACTTGCTCCTCGATTTCTTTGACTAAACTCTGTAATTTTGACAGGTCTCCTTTCACTCTCTCAAAGAGTTCTTTAGAAGGCTCCACACGAAGAGTCATGATATCTAGCTCTTGTGGGCGTTCGATGATTATTTGATAGTTTTCTGATGCTCCATTCACACGTAAAAGTGCGTGTTCAACAGTTTTAGGCCAGAACTTTACACCTCTCACTTTCAGCATGTCGTCTGCTCTTCCAAAGACTCTGCCCATTCTTCCCGAAGTTCTGCCGCATGAGCATTCATCTGTTGTAAAGAATGTTATGTCTCCTGTTCTAAATCTCAGGACGGGAGTTGCCTCTCTTGTTAAGGTTGTCAATACAAGCTCTCCAGTTTCTCCTTCCTTAACTCTTTCGCCAGTTTTCGGGTCGATGATCTCGGGTAGAAAGTGATCCTCTTGGATGTGCAATCCATTATGCTCTGAACATTCGACGGAAACTCCTGGCCCTATAACCTCAGACAAGCCATATATGTCGAAGGCTTCGATTCCTAGAAGTTCCTCAATTCGTTCCCTAAGTTCTTCAGACCATGCTTCTGCACCAAACAACCCGCTTTTCCATCTTAGCTCCTTTGCAGGATCCATGCCAAGTTTCTCTTTTGCATACCTGCCAATGTACGCAGCATAGCTGGGTGTACAGGCTAGCACTGTTGTACCAAATTCTTTTGCAAGTCTTATCTGCCGTTCTGTGTCACCTGCAGCTATAGGTAAAACAGTTGCACCTACTTCTAAGGCTCCATAATGGAAGCCTAAACCACCAGTGAAAAGACCATATCCATATGCGTTCTGTACAACGTCACCTTTCATCGTTCCGGCAGAGGCATATATCCTCGCCATAACCTTTGACCAGACCTCTAAATCTCTTTTAGTATAAGCGCATGTTGTTGGATGTCCTGTTGTTCCTGAACTTGCGTGGAGCTCGAGGACATTTTCTAGGTCTGCCGCTAGCATCCCATAAGGATAAGCCTTCCGCAAATCGTCCTTGACGGTGAAGGGAACTTTTTCTAAATCATCTAAGTTTCTTATGTCTTCCGGGCCTATTCCAGCTTCTTGGAATTTTCTCTTATAAATAGGGACTCTCTCATAGCAATATTTCACGATTTTTCTAAGGCGCTCTTCTTGAAGATCCATAAGCTTGTTTCTAGGCATTTTCTCGAATTCTGGCTGGAAAATCCAGCTTTTAATAGAACCTTTCATTTTCTCACTCACGTTTTCTTTATCATAGGAGTGTGATAAAATTAAGCTTTATGATGACAATGTTCTCAACATAATGCTACTCCTTAATGGTCAATGAAGCATAGTATAATAAAATTTTAGCTATTAACAGTTCCATTTTTTCAAAAATTTTTTATGAATCTTGAAGGAGCATAGCAAGAAAATCGTTATAATACGGAAATGATAGATTTTTATGAGGAATAACCTATTGGACTTTTTGTATCTTCTGGATGCTACGGTTACAGAAACAAATGCGGTAAAACTAAGGTTTTTGAATGGAGAAGGAAAACTCAAAGAAGTTGTGGACAACCAGTACAAACCCTACTTCTTTATGCCGCATCCGCCGAAAACAGAAGATTTGGAAATTATTAGATATTTTAGCGGAAAACTTCAACTTGTTGAGAAAACTGAGTTGTTTACAGGCGTTAAGAAGGTTTTTGGGAAAATTTTTTGGTTAACTCCAAAAATAGCTTTGAAAGCAGCTAAAAAACTGGAACAAGTTTGGGAAAGCGAAATTGAATTTTCAAAATCTTATATTTACGATAAAGGTTTAGTTTTTGGAGCGTTACACTCTGAAACTCCTTTAAAACCAGTTCTAAATCTCCCTTTGGAAACAAAGGAAAAGTTTGAAAAGACATTTAACGAAGTCGAATTGAAAGATCCTTCTAAATATCGGCAAATTTTCTATTGGTTTGCCCTTCTTTACCAACCAATTCCGAAACTTAACCCAGAAATTTTAGGTGCTAAAGAAATCGATCAAGAAAAATGGCTTTATGCATGGATGCTCTCTAGAGTGGCGAATATTCCATTAGCAGAATCGATTAACAGTAGGCGGGTTAGCGATTGGATAAAGTCAATAATTCATACTTTCCTCAGAAAGAATAACATTCTTATTCCCACACCTGAAGAACTTCGAAAGAAAAAGCCTACACATAGAGTTGTTGGAGCCTTAACACTTCCACCTAAGCCTGGCATTTACTTTAACACAGTTGTTTGCGATTTTGAAAGTCTGTATCCGAGTTGTATTGATAGTTTCAATCTGTCTTATGAAACAGTTGATTGTTCCCATATAGAGTGTAAAAGCAACAAGATTCCAGAAATTAAATATCATGTGTGCACGAAACGAAGAGGCTTTTACTCCGTTCTTTTTGGTGCCCTAAAAGAACTGCGAATAAGAGTTTTCAAGCCTGCTTCCAAGGATACCTTACTGTCGATAGAGGAGCGAAAAAAGGCAAGTATAGCCTCAAGGCTGCTGAAACTAATTTTGGTTTCCAGCTACGGCGTAACGGTTCGTATTCATGGGGTTGCATGTCCACCCTTGGCTGAAGCAATCACAGGGTATAGTCGCTACACACTTAGAGAAACTTGGAAGATGGCTCAGGAAAAGGGTTTAAAGCCACTTTACGGCGATACAGATAGCATATTTTTGGATAATCCCACATATGAGGAAGTGGAATGGCTCAAAAAAGCCGTTAAGGAAAGATTCAACCTGGATTTAGCTGTAGAAAAACGTTATAATTTATGTGTTTTGCCAAAAGCGAAAAAAGCCTATTTTGGAATCCTTCCTAGTGGAAATCCTGACATCAAAGGAGTAACCCCAATAAAATCCAACGCGCCAAAATTCATTAATGCTGTTTTTCAAAAGTGTGTTAATGTACTGTCTACTGTTAAAGGGTTAGAAGATTTGGAGAAAGCCAAAAGTGTAATTAAAGAAATTGTTCGAAAATCTATTAGAGACTTAAAAAAGAGGAGAATTGCACTAGAAGATTTAGTTTATACTGTAAGACTTTACTTTGACCCCAATGAGAAAGTTGCAGATATGAAAACAATTGCGCAACAGTATCAGTGTGCATTGCAACTACTTGATTCAGGCGAAAAATTGGGAAGATGGGATATTGTTTCATTTGTCAAAGTTAGACCATTTAAATATAGAGGTAAAACTTTCACGGTAAAACCAGCAAAGTTCGTTAAAAGCTTATATGAAATAAACGTTGACGATTATGTTCGAAACCTGCTGACGGCTTTGAATCAAACCTTTCAACCTATGGGCATTAAACTGGAAATGGAAAGAGAAAAAGAGGCCAAACTCTCAAAGTGGTTAATGAATGATTGAATGGTTGAAGGAAATTATGGAATTTTTAAAACCTAAAAAGCTGGCTACGAAAGTTTCATTTTGAAAGCTTTGGTTTCTGTTTTGTGACTTGCTCTACTATATGCCAAAATTCTTCTTCCATCAATCCCTTTCTTAACTCTTTCATTAACTTTTTTATTTGATAGAAAGTCATTTGAGTTCCCCCTTTGTCCAAGCTTTCCTGGATGCTTCTTATGCGTCTAACTATTTCGCTTACTTGCCATGACGCGGCTTTTATTCCAGCTGAGGCCAAACGGCTTTCTATGAGATTCTTTCCCGTTTGTCTGCCTATGTAAAAAGTGATTTCTCTATCTAAAAGTTCTGGAGGGAAGGGCTCATATATTAATGGATGGGCTAACATGCCATGAATGTGTTCATCTACTTCGTAGGAAAACGCATTTTCCCCAACGATTGGTTTATGATATTGTATAGGCAAAGCGAAACTTTTTTCAACTAATTGTGCAAGTCTATGAAGTCTTTTCATATCTACGCCAGTATCAATGTTATAGAGAATTTCTAAAGCAGCCACAACCTCCTCTAAAGGTGCAAGTCCAGCTCTTTCTCCGAATCCGGCAACACACGTGTGAACGTAAGATATGCCTTCTTCAACAGCGGCTAAAGTGTTTGCAGTTGCCAAGCCAAAATCGTTGTGGCAATGAACTGAAAGCGTAATTTCGTTACTAATTTTTTGAGTAAGACCATCTCTAACACGGGCAATAAGATAGCGCATTGATAAAGGTCTTAAGAATCCGACGGTGTCAGCTATTACAAGTTTTTCTGCACCTGCTTTGACAGCGGCTTCAAAGATTTCAATGATTTCTTCTAGTGGTGTTCTTGAGGCATCTTCTAAAACAAAGTTCACAGCGACCCCATGTTTTTTGGCATATTCTATGGATTCAACAGTTTTCTCCAAAACTTGCTCACGAGTCATTTTCATTCGATATTTTAAATTCAATCCATTAAAGGGAGTAAAAATGGAGATTTCTCTTATCCCACATTCTAAGCAAGCATCTATATCGCTTTTCATTATTCTAGCTGAAGCTGTTAACGTCATCTGTTCAAAAGTTTCGTTCACTATTCTTTTAACATCATTTTTTTCTTCTTCTGAAAGAGCTGGAAAACCCACAGTTATTAACTCTATACCCATCTCATCCATCATTTTGGCAAGTTTGACTTTTTCAACATATGTTAGAAAAACCGCAGGAGTTTGAACCCCTTCTCTTAAAGTTTCATCCCAGATGAAGACTCTTTTGGGAAGTTTTGGAGGAAGATTCTTCCTGTAACGGTTATAATTGGCTATTAATCCTTGAGTCTGGAGTTTTTTCAGTATAGTCTTCCTCATTTACACACTTTCCGACAAATTTGCCGAAGCACAATTCATTAATTAGCAACCATTAGATATAAAAATTGACATTTTGCACAATTTGAACCCCAAAATTAAATTGATCCCCTTTACATTTGTAGATGTTAAAGAGATGAGTTAATATGAATTTGTTTGAAGTAATAGAAAAAAGAAGAAGCATTAGAAAGTACAAACCAGAACCAGTCGCCAATGAAGATTTGAAAAAGATTTTAGAAGCTGGAAGATTGGCACCTTCTGGAGGTAATCGTCAACCTTGGTCTTTTATTGTGGTTAAGGAGAAGGAAATGAAAAACGCTTTGTCAATAGCTGCAAACAACCAGAAGTTCATTGCAGATGCTGACATGATTATTACTGCGTTGGGAGATCCGAAATCAACAAAAATTCAGCTGCCGTATAAACCTTCAGCGAATAGAATTTCTTATTTGCAAGATCCTATGATAGCTGTTGAGCATATGATTTTAGCTGCTACTGCTTTAGGATATGGAACATGTTGGATTGGAGCCTTTAATGAAGACAGGGTTAAAGAGATCTTGAATGTTCCAGAAAACTTGGTAATCGTTGCTCTCTTTCCTATCGGGGTTCCCGATGAGAAACCTTCTCTAAGACCAAGAAAACCTTTCAAGGAAATATTTTTCGAGAATTCTTACGGAGTGCCGTTAGAACTTTAACTTAGACTAGACAAAATTTATATTCTTTTTGAAATACGTTTAAAATGGGTGTTTGTTTGGGAAATAGTTCTGGAAGCCTGTGGTTGGGTGCCTTCATTGGTTTTCTAGTTATAGTCTTTTTGGGGCTTTGGTTTCCAATATTTGGTCATTTGATAGGAGGGCTGATTGCAGGGGTAATAGCTAAAGGTGGTGCTGGTAGAGGGGCCTTGGCTGGTTTTCTTGCTGGAATATTTGGCGGAATCATAATAACAGTACTTCTGGTAATAGGGGCCGTTGCTGCAGGTGCCATGTTAGGAGGGGTCTTAGGTGGAGTATTTGGTGGACTTGTGGGTTTAGCCATCGGACTTTTGGCGATATTTTTGAGCATAGTAGGTGGAATAGTTGCTGCCATAGGCGGATTAATTGGAGGCGCTGTGGCGAAGTAGTTATTTCTCTAGTTTATTTTTTGTGCCATTCTTTTTCGTTTTTCTTTCAAGAAAGAGTTTTATACAAACCTTGAAGAATATGTGGATAAATTTACTGAAGAGGGAGAATTGTTGGATTTTGAATTGACAGATGAACAGAAAATGATAGTTGAAACTGCCACCGAAATAGCCCATGATTATGGTCCTGAATATTGGAGAGAAAAGGACAAAAAACACGAATTTCCCGAAGATTTCTGGAAAAGCCTTGTGTCCGCTGGTTTTCCAGGAATATTGATACCAGAAAAATATGGTGGAAGCGGTATGGGGATGTTTGAAATGATTTTAGCTATGGAAACTTTAGTTTCTGAAGGCTGCGGACTAGCTGGAGAATGGTTTTTGTGTTTATCAAGCATTTTTGGGGGTTTATCCATAGCGAAACATGGTAATGAATCTCAAAAAGCTAAGTATTTGCCGAAAATCGCGCAAGGTGCAGAGTTTTGTTTGGCTTTAACTGAGCCTGACGCTGGAACAAACACTCTAAATATAAGGACTATGGCGGTGAAAAAAGGCAGTAATTATAGGATTAACGGACAGAAAATTTTCATTTCAGGAGCTGATAGAGCCAGAGGGATGCTTCTTGTAACGAGAACTATACCTATGGAAGAGGCACCAAAAAGGACTTTAGGGCTAACCCTTTTTCTTGTTGATCTGCCTAATCCGGCAGTAGAAATTATTCCAATAGAAAAGCATGGAATCAACTATTCAAAAACTTTTGAAGTCTACATGAGCGACCTTAAGATTCCTGAAGAAAATGTTTTAGGTGAAGTAAATAAGGGCTGGTATCTCCTCTTAGATACTCTTAATCCGGAAAGAATGTCTTTTTCTGCAGCTGCTTGCGGAATCGGTCTTTTAGCAATTAAGAAAGCCGTGGAATATGCCAAAGAAAGGAAAGTTTTCGGTGCACCCATAGGTTCTCATCAAGCTGTTCAATTTCCTCTTGCTGATGCTAAAGCGAAGATCGAAGCTGCTAAACTATTGAACTATAAAGCTGCTTGGCTCTATGACAAGGGTAAAGAGTGTGGTTCTGAGGCGAATATGGCGAAAGTGGCTGCAGTAGAGGCTGGAATTGAGGCTGTTTATCACGCCATGCAAACTTTTGGAGGTTATGGATATGCCGTGGAGTATGATGTGGAGCGCTGGTGGCGCGAAGTTAACCTCATACGGTTAGCGCCTGTAACGCATCAGATGGCTCTAGCCTTTATTGGGCAGCATGTACTGGGCTTGCCAAAATCCTACTAGTATCCACTATAGGTCTTAGGACTGCAATAAAATAGGATGTTATACAAAAGAAAAGGCTAGAGTTGCTGGAAAATCTTTTTAACATCACCTTTAACATTTTAGTCTTCTATCTTGAAAGGTGAATATGATTGAGTGAGATTAAAAAGATTGCAGTTTTAGGTGCAGGTTTGATGGGACATGGCATAACACAAGTGGCAGCTCAGATAGGTCAATATGAAGTTTACATGCGAGACATCGATCAACGCTTTATCGACAATGGCATGAACATGATACACACCAGTCTTCAAAAGTTTGTAAGCAAAGGAAAAATAACCGAAGCTCAAATGAACGAAACTCTTGCTCGAATTCATCCAACATTAGATATCAAAGAAGCAGTTTCTAACGCTGACATGATAATCGAGGCTGTTCCAGAAAATATTGAATTGAAAACGGCCACCTTTCGCGAAGTAGATAGTCTAGCACCCCCTCACGCTATAATCGCTTCTAACACATCCTCCATAAGCATAACAGAACTAGGTTCAGCCACTAAACGCCCAGAAAAGGTATGCGGAATGCATTTCTTTAACCCACCTCAAATTATGAAACTTGTTGAGGTAATAAAAGGTGCTAAAACCTCTGAAGAAACCATCCATGCTGTCTTGGAAGTGGCACATAAAATGCAGAAAGAAACAGTCTTAGTCAAAAAAGACTGTCCAGGCTTCATAGTAAACCGCATATTAATCCCTGCTCTAAACGAGGCTGTGGCCCTATACTGGGAAGGCATAGCTGAAAGAGACGACATAGACAAGGCCATAAAACTGGGCTTAAACTGGCCCATGGGGCCTTTAATGCTTTTGGACTACATCGGAATAGATACAACTCTGGCCATCGCAGAGGTTCTTCGAAAAGATCTTAACCCTAAGTTTCATCCACACACAGGATTAAGGCAGATGGTTAAGGCAAACTTGTTTGGAAGAAAAACTGGCAAGGGCTTCTATGACTGGACACAGAAATAGCGAAGGAGTGGGACAAAAATGGAGTTTAAATATATTATTTATGAAAAAAGGGATGAAATAGCTACCATAACCTTGAATCGTCCCGAAGCTTTGAATGCCTTCAGCAAAGAAGTAATTAACGAAGTTTTACAAGCATTAGAAGACATAGAAAATGATACGTCTGTACGTGTAGTGGTGTTAACTGGCGCTGGTGAAAAAGCCTTTTCTGCTGGTGCAGACATCAAAGCTATGAAGGGAATGAATGCTTTAAAAGCAAGGGAACTTTCTATTATGGGAGAAAAACTTTGTACAGCATTAGAAAATCTTGAAAAACCAGTGATAGCTGCTATCAATGGCTATGCCTTAGGCGGTGGTTTAGAAGTTGCAATGGCATGTGACCTTCGTATAGCTTCAGAAAGGGCTCGTATGGGACAAACCGAGATTAATATAGGCTTAATTCCAGGCTGGGGAGGAACCCAACGTCTTCCACGTCTAATTGGAGCAACAAAAGCCAAAGAACTTATCTATACTGGGAAGATTATTGACGCAAAAACTGCGGAACAGTTAGGTTTAGTAAACATGGTTGTGCCCGCAGAAAAGTTCAGGGAAACCGTGCATCAGTTTGCTGTTGAACTAGCTCAAAGGGCTCCTGTAGCTTTAAAAGTGGCTAAAGCCCTTATCAACAAAGGTTTTGAAATAAGCCTGGAAGGTGCTTTAGCTCTGGAACGTGAAGGTTTTAGTGTTGTAGCTTCTACAAAAGATTTGCAGGAAGGAGTATCCGCCTTCATAGAAAAGAGAAAACCAGTTTTTAAAGGCGAATAATCTCCCCTCATTTTTATTGTTTTTAACTTGATTAGGCTTTTTTACCAAAGTTTTTACCAAAAGTTATAAGTGAAGGTCTTAGGTTAAATGGGAACTTCTCGTTTAAGGAGAGGAATCAAGTGCCAGATTTGCATCGATTACTAGAAGATGCACCTAGAAAAAAGGTTCTTTTACTTGGAAATGAGGCTATAGCCAGAGGCGTTTTGGAAGCAGGGATAAGTGTAGTGACAACTTATCCTGGTACACCGGCGTCTGAAATAGGTGATACAGTTTCAGAGATAGCTTCTGAAGCTGGCTTGTACATGGAATATTCTACGAACGAAATTGTTGCTGTGGAGGTGGCAGCTGGAGCTGCAAATTGTGGAGTTAAAGCCTTAACTGCCATGAAACATGTGGGACTAAATGTGGCAGCAGATGCTGTTATGACTTTGGCTTACATAGGTGTTAAAAGCGGCTATGTTATTGTAACAGCAGACGATCCAGAATGCTATAGCTCGCAAAATGAGCAGGATAACCGGTTTTATGCTTCTCTCTCAAAGCTGCCTTGTTTAGAGCCTTCTACCCCTCAAGAAGCAAAAGACATGACTGTCTCGGCAATTGAAATCTCTGAAAAATTGGAACTTCCCGTCCTTTTAAGGACAACAACTCGTGTAAGCCACACGAGGGGACCAGTAACTTATGGTAGGCTTGTAGCACCGAATTTAAAAGGAGAATTTGTTAAGGATGTTAAACGTATGGTTATGGTTCCTGCCAATGCTAGAACAGGACACGCGAAACTTTTAGAAAAACTGGAAAAGGCAAAAGAAATTACAGAAAAAACACCTTACAATGCCGTAATGTGCAAGGGAAACGGGGAACACGGTATAATCTCATCAGGGGCAGCTTATAACTATGCTGTAGAAGCTGCAAATTTTCTAGAATTGGATGTAGGCATTCTTAAACTTGGCATGACCTATCCGCTTCCTACAAGAATGATTACAGAGTTCCTGAAAGCTTATAGAAAAATCGTAATTGTGGAAGAGCTTGAGCCCTACTTAGAAATGCAGGTTAGAGCCTTGGCAAAGGATTATGCGCCCAATGTTGAAATTTACGGGAAAATGAGAGGTCCGTATTTTCCAAGAAAAGGAGAGTTATCTACACGTCTGGTTGCAACTGGTTTAGCTGAGATAATGGGCAAAAAAATGCCTATAGATTTCCAAAAAGTCGATGACTCTTATGCAGAAATTGCTAGAACTTTGCCTTCTAGACCGCCAATCCTTTGTCCTGGTTGTCCACACACTGCGTCCTTTTATGTTATAGGTAAAGCCACGGGGAAAAAAGCAATTTATCCAACAGACATAGGATGTTATGCTTTGGGAATAATGCCTCCCTTAAATATCGGTGACATTCTTGTATGTATGGGATCCAGTATAGGAACAGCTCAAGGAATACACAAAACAACTGGAAAAGATACTATAGCCATAATAGGAGACTCTACATTCTTTCACGCTGCTATACCTGGCTTGATAAATGCCGTTTACAATAATCATAAGGTTGTTTTTGCTGTTTTGGATAATTTGACCACTGCTATGACAGGGCATCAACCGCATCCTGGAACTGGTAAGACTGGAATGCAAGCTATGGGAAACCGTATACTTGTGGAAAAGGTTGCTGAAGGATGTGGAGTAAAATACGTTAAGGTAGTTGATCCTTTCAAAACTAAAGAAGCCGAAGCAGTCATAAAAGAAGCCTTACAGCATTCTGGTCCAGCAGTTCTGGTTTTCAGGGCACCATGTGCCTTAATGATGGTTCGCAATAAGAGACGAAAAGGCATGGAAATTAAGGCTTGTAAAATAACGGATAAATGTACCGACTGTATGGCTTGTATTAAACTGATCGGTTGTCCTGCCCTATTTTTAGAGGAAGGAAAAGTTGGTATAAATGCGACTTTATGTGTTGGATGTGGTCTGTGTGCTACTGTCTGTCCTTATAACGCCATAGCTTGTATGGAGACGGGGTAGGAAGAAATGAGTAAAAGAATAGATGAATTCAACATAGTTTTGGCTGGTGTAGGTGGACAAGGCATACTTTTAGCAGCAGAGATTTTGGGGACGGCAGCGATAAAAGAGGGGTTAAATGTTAGGGTGAGCGAAATTCATGGTATGGCTCAGCGGGGCGGAGCCGTGATTTCAACTGTAAGATTTGGTGATAAAGCTTTGGCACCAACTATTATGGAGGGACAAGCTGACATTTTATTGGGGTTTGAGCCTTTAGAGACTTTGCGGAATTTGAAGTTTGTGTCTGAAAAAACTATTATTGTAATGAATGAGGAGAGAATTTCTCCTACAGAGTTGACAGCAAAGATGCTCAAATATCCAAGTTTGGATGAAATAAGAGAGAAAATTCATGTTTTTACAAAAAGGATTGTTACAATAAATGCTAAAAAGCTTGCTGAGGAAGCTGGGAATGTTTTAACACGGAACCTTGTGTTGATTGGTGCTTTAGCAGCTATGGAAAATGTTCCATTAAATAAAGAGAGTATTCTGCAAGCGTTAGAGGCGCTTGTTCCTTCTAGATATTTGGATGTGAATATTCAGGCGTTTAAGCTTGGTTATGAATTTGCTAAAAAGTCTGGAAAACCATGACGTTATCTTTTTTCGTTTAGAATAGCTTTTAAAATGTTTTGAAATATTTTCATGTCTGAAACGTTTACTATTGGAATTTGAAGACTCTTGTCGACTTCATAGATTTTCTCGTACTTTGGGAATTCGGTGTAACAGATCTGGCTTATAGGAAACTCTTTCTTTTTTAACTCTTGTTCAAAGGACTTCTCGTAAACTTCTAAACAAAGTATGTAATCGTCAATCCAGTAAAGCCTATTTGCTCCATAGGTAGTTGCACACCATGCTATGTCGCTTAAAGAACGCTTATCCAAGCCTAGAATGGTTATTTTCTTTGTTCTGACAATCTCCACGTCCATTAGTCTTCTCCTCTGAAGGGAGTGTGTAACATTTCTTTCACCCGGTTGCTTATTTTTGGTCCTAAACCGTAGACCTTTTTTGGCCATTCATTGACGTTTAGAAGAGCATTTAACGGGGTTTTATAAGACTTAAGGATTGCTATTGCTTTCTCTCTTCCAATGTTTGGTAAGCTTGCCACAAAGAATATTTGAGCGTCATAAAGGGTTTCGCATTTTTTGAAAGGGTGCACTATGGGCGTTCTTTTTTCTACGATTTGTTCTTGGCGGGCTGCTACGTAAAGAAAGTCAATTGTTTCTTTATAAGAAGTGGTGTTTACTATGGCTATTCCATTTTTTGCAAGATTGAACATGGCTCCCCAAACTGATACGGGTTGGATTCTGCTGAACTTGTAAATTATTGGCAGATAACCCTCAAGCAAGATTAGCGCCTTGGGATAAACTTCTTTTAATTTAAATAGCTGTTCAAAAAGGTAACGACGTGTAAGCGTGTAAACAAAATCTTTTACTGTTTTTCTTTCCACGGCACATTCATCAGACAGAATATAGTCCCCCTTTTCTAAAGGTTCAATTTTGACGGTTACACCTTTTTCCCTAAGGCCTTTCACGATTTTTGCGGCAGTGTTTGCTTCTCGACTATCAACAATAATTGTTGGTTCTTGTTGGTTGTTTTTCTTTTCTTTTAAGTATGGGAGTAACGTTTCTGTTCCAGACATTATGCTCAACTCTAAATTAATTGTTTGAACAAGAGAAACTATCGGCTTCTTACTGATAAAACTTGAGAATCACAGTATTTAGAATCGTTAAAAGTGTAAAGATTGAAACGGTAAGAAACTATAAAAATGGGAAAGAAAAGGATTATGGTCCTTTTTTCGTTATTTCTTTGACAACGCCGGCTGCAATTGTTGTTCCCATGTCTCTGACAGCGAATCTTCCTAGTTCTGGAAATTCTGTATATGTTTCAATGGCTATTGGATGCAAGGGTTCCATTCTCACTATGGCAGCGTCCCCTGTCTTAAGGAAAGACGGCTTTTCTTCAACGATTTGTCCTGAACGAGGATCAATTTTTCTTATTAGTTCGGTGAATCTGCACGCCACTTGTCCGGTGTGATAGTGAAGTACAGGGGTGTATCCGGCTGCCACTGCTGTTGGATGGTATATAACAATTATCTGTCCAATAAACTCTTTAGCTATTGTTGGTGGGTTGTTAACGTGTCCACAGACATCGCCTCGACGTATATCTGTTTTTGCTATTCCTCTTACATTGAATCCGATGTTGTCTCCTGGCTCTGCTCTTGGAATCTTTGCGTGGTGCATTTCGATGGATTTGACTTCAGCTTGCTTGTTAGCTGGCATGAATATAACCATGTCTCCCTCTTTTAATACGCCAGTTTCTACTCTGCCAACAGGTACAGTGCCTACCCCGGTGATGCTGTAAACATCTTGAACAGGGATACGGAGAGGTTTGTCTAAGGGTTTAGGCGGCAACTCAAATGTATCTAAAGCATCGAGCAGTGTAGGTCCTTTATACCATGGCATTTTCTCGCTTTGTTTAACAAGGTTGTCGCCTGTCCATCCTGAGGTTGGAACGAAAGGTATCTTTTCAACCTTGTAACCTACCATTTTAAGCATTCGTGAAACTTCATTTTTTACTTCGTTATACCTTTCTTCACTCCAGTTAACAGTTGCATCGTCCATTTTGTTAACAGCAACAACCAGCTGACGAACGCCTAAAGTGAAAGCTAAGAAAGCATGTTCTCTTGTCTGACCACCTGGTCCAATGCCTGCTTCGAATTCACCTCTTTTTGCTGAAACGAAAAGTATTGCACCATCAGCTTGACTTGCGCCAGTTATCATGTTTTTAACGAAGTCTCTGTGACCTGGAGCGTCAATTACAGTGAAATAATATTTTTTTGTTTCAAATTTTAGGAATCGAAGGTCTATTGTTAAGCCCCTTTCTCGTTCTTCTTTTAGATTATCGAGAACCCATGCAAACTTGAAAGTTTCTTTGCCTAGTTTTTGGGCTTCTTCTTCAAAGGCTTTTATTGTTCGGTCATCAATTGCTCCTGCTAGGTAAAGGAGGTGTCCTGTTGTTGTGGATTTTCCATGGTCTACGTGTCCCATGATTACTAGGTTTAAGTGTGGCTTTTCAGGTTTACTCATTTCTTTTCCTCCATTAATTTATCTAATTTCCCTTTAATTTTAGTGAATTCGTTTACACAACTGTTCATTCAATTATTTTAAGTTTACCATGACCTATTTGAATCAATTAATGACTGAAACGGAAACAAATTTAACCCAATTTCCAAAATTAATCTTTAGGCGCGTTTAAATTATGCCAGCAAACCTTCCTGCCGAAGCTAAGCACAAATGGGCAGAAGTTTCAGCAACAAAAAACCCAAGAAAAAAGCTTCAACTTATGCAAGAGTTTCTGAGCTTAGTGCCAAAACATAAAGGTACAGCCAAACTTTGCGCCCAGGTAAAAAAGCAAATGGCTGCTTTGCGGAGGGAAATTGAAGAAAAGAAGAAAAAAAGAGCTGGAAGAAGCGGACCAAAATTTTTTATAGAAAAGGAAGGGGCAGCCCAAATAGCATTAATAGGATTAACTAATGCTGGCAAAAGCAGTCTGCTTTCCGCATTAAGTAACGCAAAAGTAAAAATTTCACCAAACCCTTACACGACTCAAGAACCTGTGCCTGGCATAATGGCCTACAAGGACATTCAGTTTCAAATGGTAGAAGCTCCAGCATTAATGGAAGGCTCCGCTGATGGACGTGCCTGGGGGCTTCAAACTCTAGGTTTGGCTCGAAATGCTGACGGTTTAATTTTAATAGTGGATCTGTCCCAAGACCCTGTTGGTCAATTATCAATTATTCTGAACGAATTAGAAAAAGCTCGAATAGTAACTAGTAAACCTAGAGCTCGCATAGAAATTGAAAGAAGGTTTATGGGTCATGGCTTACGAATAATTTTAGTGGGAAATCTACTTGATTGTAGCTTGAGGGACGTTGAAAATCTTCTAAAAAGCTATCATCTAACTGATGCTGTTATAAAAATCTCTGGAGAAGCTACTCTTGACGAGATCGAAGATGCAATTTTTGAAAGCACCGTATATAAACCTGCTATTATTGTTGTAAACAAAGCTGACGTGGAAGGTTGGAAAGAGAACCTTAAAGTTTTAGAAACCTATGTAAATGGCAAACTTCCCATAGTACCCGTTTCCTGCTTGAAAAGATTTGGATTAGAAAAAATTGGAGAAACCTTATTTCAAACGTTAGGTTTAATACGTGTGTACACTAAAGAACCAAATCAAAAAGATTTTTCTAAAAAGCCCTTCATTCTAAAAAAGGGTGCAACAGTATACGATTTAGCCAAGAACATTCATAGTGATTTCAAAGAAAAATTTGCTTTTGCCAAAATCTGGTCAGATCGTTTGACTTTTAGTCCACGAAAAGTGGGTGCGTCCTTCATTCTAGAAGATGGAGACGTCATCGAAATACACGTAAAATAAAATCTGAAAACACGCCTATCTTGATGCTTGCGCTATTCTTTCAATTTCATGCCGCTTTGAAACCCCGTAACTTTTCATATCATGTTGTGCAGCAAGGATAAGCTCTTCTGCCAAGCATTCCTCTATAGAACGAGGATTATGCATCGCTGCTTTTCTTGCCCCTTCACATATATGTCTTAAAGCTAGGTCCAACCTTCTTTGTGGGGCCACGTCTACGGATAAGTGGTAGACTATTCCGCCATAGCTAAGCCTTGTTGTATCTTCACATGGAGCAGAATTTTCTACAGCTCTCACAAGCACTTCAATGGGATTTCTGCCAGTTCGCAAGTGAATTATTTCAAACGCATGTTTAACAATGTTTGTAGCCTTCGCTTTTTTACCAGCATTCTTCCCTGGACGCATGAGATTGTTTATTAAACGTTCTACAATGTTGACATTTGCTTTTCGGAAACGTTTATGTTCATGTCTTCCCATGCTGTGAGGTACATCTAGAGGTTTAAGAGAAATATACCTCTGTAAGCCGATGTCATTCACTTGAATATCTTCATAACTCCATTTTCCAAAAAGCTTAACCCTTGAAACTATCTTCTGTTTACTCACATTTATCACCTTGTGGGTTTCTGCTTCCTACCATAAACCAGTTCTTTTAAAGAAACACCGTTAACCTTAATAACCTTCCAACGTACCCCAGGAATATCACCCATACTTCTTCCCCTCGAGCCACCAATACCTTCTACCACCACCTCATCATGTTCATCAACAACATTCAAAGCTCCGTCGCCAGGCAAGAAGGCAGTTATAACTCGCCCATTTTTTATCAATTGCAGTCTAACACATTTTCTTATGGCGCTGTTAGGCTGTTTGCTTTCAACACCCACCTTTTCTAAAACAATGCCTCTGGCCATAGGCGATCCTTCAAGCGGATCTGCTTTGATGTCTAACATCAACATGCGGCGTTTATAATACAAACTACTCCATCGAAATTTCTTTCTCTTTTCTCGAAGTTTTCTTGCAGCAAACTCGCCCTTTGGAGATTTTGATCCCATACTCAGATTTTCCTCTCGGTACGTTTAATCCCACTTCTAATATTTAAACTGTGACATGTCTATTTTCAAAAATTCGAGACTTGTGCAACAATTATTTTGGGCATTTCATCTCTGTTGTTGAGAGTAACTTCATATATTTCAGCGTCATCACGACGTTTTATTTCCTGTATTATCTTGTTTTTCATCTTCCAATGGACACTACCTATAACAATTTTTTCGCTTTCAATTGCTCTTTTTACGGCTGCCTTAAACTTTTCTGAGAACAGTTCCATAGGGCCAATCTCGTCTATGAGAACTATGTCAGAACGCTTAACAGCATTCGTAATGGCTGTCACTCCTATGCTGTGTAAGTCTTCTAAGTTTACTCGATATCTGCCAATCTTAGGACCTGTTTTTAAGTTAACATGGGCAAGCCACCCTTCTCGTGAACTTTCAATGTCTATAATTTGGAAGCCTATACGTTTTCCGCAGGAACGAACTTCTCTAGTTAGCATTCCACCAATGCTATATCCCTTACTTCTGAGTGCATTTGCAACTTTAAGTAAGATTGTTGTTTTCCCTGATCCAGGAGCACCCGTTAAGAATAACAACCTTTTCTTCATTTGTAGCCCTTTAACGGTCGGAAGTCTAATATTTTTGCCTTATAATGTTTGTTATGACTACCTTATAGGTGACATTATGAGAAAAAACCGCGGATCTCAATTATATTGCAAATTAATTACTTGGAAGCCTATGAGGGGGTATTTAGAAAATGGCAGAAATTTTTGACATTGGTTTTCCAACTGAAGTCATAAAAGAGAGCGAGGTCAGGATACTGGTGCCAAAACTAGCGGCTTTTGTAAGTTCGCCATCGGATTATGCACCTTCCAAAGCCCCTGTTTTCTATAACCCCATTATGGAATTAAATCGTGATATAGCAGTTCTAGCCTTACAGGCTTATCATAAAATACTTAAAAGAGACCTTTTTGTTTGCGAACCTCTAACTGGATGTGGAATTAGAGGAATACGTTTTGCGAAAGAGATCGTTGGTGTTAAAAAGGTTGTTATTAACGATATTAACGAAAAAGCAGTTCAACTCGCAGAATACAATGTAAAAACTACGGGATTAAAAGAAAAAATAATTGTTAAAAATGAAGAAGCTAATCTTTTGCTAAGTAATTATGCAGCTCCTAGAAAAAGGTTCGATGCTATCGACATAGATCCTTTCGGCTCTCCCATACCATTTTTAGATTCTGCTCTACGGGCTCTGCGGAGCGGTGGCCTCTTAGCCTTGACAGCCACAGATTTAGCTAGTTTATGTGGAATTTATCCGAAAGCTTGCATCCGAAAATATGGAGGAAAACCTTTACGCACAGAATATTGCCACGAATTGGCTGTTAGACTTTTGGCTGGATGCTTAGCTGTCACAGCAGCAAAACATGATATTGGTGTGAAAATAGTTTTTTGTCATAGCACAGACCATTATATTCGTGTATATGCCACCACAGAATATGGCGCTAAAAAAGCCGACCAAAGCCTCAAAAACATGGGATACATAAAACACTGTTTCAAATGTTTTCACAGAGATACTGTTAATAATTTCTTCCTATTCAATACATCCACAAAATGCATGGAATGTGGGGCAAAAATGGATTTTTCTGGCCCATTATGGATTGGAAAACTGTTTGATAAAACTCTTTGTTTAACTATGAAAGATGAACTAGAAAAAAGAAGTTTTCGGTTTAAGAAACGGATAGAGAAACTTCTAGAATTAATAAACAAGGAAGCAGAAGCGCCCGTTACACATTATACGATTGATAAGATGTGTGATGCTATAAATTTACCACTTCCCCCTATCAAAAAAGTTTTAAGCGTTCTTAAACGAAACGGTTACCAAGCCTTTTTGACACATTTTAATTCGAAAGGAATAAAATCTGATGTTTCAGCAATGAAAATGTGTGAAATTCTACGAAGATTGTCCCGTCTTAACTGACAAGTTTTAAATAATTAGGTCACTTTTATCATTCGATTTGGTGACCAAATGAATAAGCAAATATTTATTTTTCTTCTACTAATTTCTTTCATGTTTCTGACGACACCATTGATAAATGCAAAGGAACCTGAAAGATTTACAGTTTGGACCGATAAACCAGAATATGCATCTGGAGAATCTGGAAAATTATACATAGTTTTTTACAATAACTACGGCTTTTCTATTGAAATCGAGCAAGTAACTGTGATTTTCGATGAGTGGAGAGCTTATCTTAACGGGAAGTGGGAGGGAAATTGGACTAAAATTGAAAAATCTGCTGTTGCACCAGAAGATGTTTTCGAGTTATCCGTTGAATTTACAGTGCCTGAAGATGGACGTGCCAAAACAACAAATGTTCAGATTCTGATAGAAACTACTGAAGTTGGAAATATAAGTTGGCCAGAATTTCCAGAAGATTTCTATATCAGCGTTGTTCAAGCTCCAGAATACCTAGAACAAATTATCACTCTTTTCACAATTCAAGTAGTGCTAATCATAGTGTGTACAATAATAATCGCTGCAACCATTTTCCTTTCAGTCCGTAAACCTCAAGTTGTTAAAGAAGTAGAGCAAAAAACAGAAGAGAAAGAAGAACAACCTTCTTAGTCTCTTCTTGCCTTTCCATTTTCTTTAAGTAAGAGAAAATACATTGGTTAATAAGTTAGAATAATCTTGGAGGTGTGTAAAGCTCGGAAAGGTTTTAGTTGCTTCTGCATGGCCCTATGTGAATTATAAACCACATTTGGGAACTCTTATTCAAATATTGTCTACAGATGTCGTTGCAAGGTATTATCGGCTTAAAGGAGAAGACGTCATAATGGTGAGCGGTTCTGATGAGCATGGAACCCCCACTGAAGTGGAAGCAGTAAAAGCTGGAGTCTCACCAAAGGAGTTATCAGATAAAAATCATGCACGAATAGTTGAACTATTCAAGAAATGGGGCTTTTCGTTTGATAACTATACGCGAACAGAAAACCCCGTTCACAAAGAGTTCGTCCAAAAACATTTAATGAAAATATTTGAAAACGGGTACATCTTCACAAAAGAAACAGAAATGCTCTACTGTCAAAGATGCAAGCGCTTTTTACCAGATAGGTTTGTAGAAGGGAAATGTCCCTATTGTGGATACCAACCAGCAAGAGGCGACCAATGCGACTCCTGCGGAAAACTCCTAGAACCAACATTTCTTATAGAACCTTATTGCGTCATATGTGGAGACAAGCCGATAATAAAAAAGACAAAACACTGGTACTTTGAACTCTCAAAATTCGAAGAAAAGCTTGAAAGCTACATAAGAAATAATAAACGGTTGCCGGCCAATGCTAAAAACTTTAGCTTAAAATGGTTAAAAGAGGGGCTAAAACCCAGAGCCGTAACAAGGGACATTAAATGGGGAATTCCTGCTCCCTTCCCAGGAGCAGAGGACAAGACAATTTATGTGTGGGTTGAAGCTGTTTTAGGCTATGTTTCAGCTGCCATAGAATATTTCAAAAACTGTGGCACACCTGAAAAATGGAAAGAGTTTTGGTTTAACAAAGAAGCTAAAACTATCTTTTTCATAGGAAAAGACAATATACCTTTTCACACAATAATCTTTCCAGCACTTTTGTTGGCTTCAAGAGAAGGTTATGTTTTGCCTTGGAATGTTTCCACCACAGAATTTCTTCAATTCAAAGGTGAAAAAGCATCAAAAAGCCTTAAGAGAGGGATATGGATAGATGAAGCATTAGCGCTTTTTCCCCCCGATTATTGGCGCTTTTTCCTGATGGCAACCAGACCGGAAACTAAAGATGCCAACTTTTCATGGGATTTGTTCATCGAGAAAGTAAATGCAGACTTGAACGACAGCTTTGGAAACTTCATCCATAGAACGTTAACATTCATAAATTCGCAATTTAATGGTCTAATTCCACAACCAGAAGCACTAAATGAAGATGACCAAAAAATCTTGGATGCTCTAAACAAAAAAGTAAAGGCAATGGAACAGGAAATCGAAGAATGTCGTTTACAAGCAGCTGTTAATGACATGATAGGAATAAGTCGCTTAGGAAACCAATACTTGAATGAGAAAGAACCGTGGAAGCTGATAAAGGAAAACAAAAGCAAGGCTGCCAACGTCATCTATGTAACAGCCCAGATCGTAAAAGCCCTAGCCATAGTTTCCACACCTTTCATACCCTTTACTGCAGAAGAAATATGGAAAGCCATAAACCTACCTGGAAAGGTTCACGAACAAAAGTGGGACGAAGCTCTAAAACCTTTGCCACCAAACCATAGAATTTCTAAACCCAAGCCTCTATTTCAAAAAGTAGATAAAAACGAAGAAGAACTGGATAGACTGCTAGAAAATGTTAGAGAAAAATTAGCAAAAAATATTTGAAGGACACGGCTGTGAAGTATTGCCCTTAAAAATAGATCTGCATGTACACACATGGTATTCCTACGATTCCCTTATCAATTTAAAAGAACTCGTTTTTTATGCTAAAAAACGTGGATTAGACGGCGTTGCCATCACAGACCATGATACCATCGAAGGCGTAATAAAAATGACTAAACAAACAGATTTCTTAATTATTCCCGGAATTGAAGTTTCAAGCTCTAAAGGACATATATTGGGGCTTAATGTACAAACACCAATTCCACCAAATTTGAGTGTGGAGGAAACTGTAGAGGAGATTCATGAAGCGGGAGGACTAGCCGTAGCTTGTCATCCTAAAGCTTTTTTCAAAGGAAGTTTAGGAAAGTATGTAAACTCCCAATTCGATGCTGTTGAAGTTATAAATTCTGCAGCTTTACCATTTAATCGTTCCATTCAATATAGCCGGAAACTTGCTTCAGTCTTAGGTATTCCGCAAATTGCCGGAAGTGATGCCCATTATGCTCCAGAGATAGGTTACGCTTACACGCTTATAGACACTGAACCAAATATTGATATGATAATCAAGGCTATAAGCAAAGGTTTTTGTCAACCCTTTGGGAACCCTATACCTTTAAAATATCGATTAAAAAGAGAGTTTTTGAAGCTAAAGAAACGTTTTTAGTCTGAAAGAAGGGGAAAGGAGAGCGGCTAGAAGTTTTCCATTTGGTAAAGGTTTAAGTCTATGGTTAATGGTTTTTCGGGTTCGGCATAAGGATCTAAATTGTAAAGTTGAGGCGCGATTGTTTCAAGCCAGCTTAAGATATGTGATGAGTTTATGCCTGTCATGACTAATGTTACTTTTAGTTTGCCATTTAATTCTGGATTAACCCTAGCGCCCCAAATGACAAGAGCATTTTTATCCATCATTTCGGTGACAATTTCGCCAACTCGGTTTGCCTCTTCAATCGTCATTTGAGAATCACCAGTAACATGAATAAGAGCTCCTTTGGCACCAAAATAATCCACATCTAGCAAAGGGCTTCTCAGGGCGTTTCGCACAGCTTCTTCAGCTCTGTTAGGAGCATCTGATTCTCCAACGCCTATAACAGCAACACCGCCCCGTCTCGCAACCGTTTTGAAATCAGCAAGATCTAGGTTAATAAGACTTGGAGATGAAATAGTTTCGGTAATGCCCTTAATCATATTTGCCAATACTTGATCTGCTACTCTAAAAGCGTCATTAATTGGCAATTGCGGAACAAGCTTCATCAACTTGTTATTATCTATAACCACGACAGTATCACAGTGCCTTCGCAGCTCTGTTAGGGCTAAAGATGCATATTCAATACGTCCCTTTTCAATACGAAAAGGCGTAGTTACAACACCCACAGTTATGGCTCCCTTTTTCCTAGCAATTTTAGCAATTACAGGTGCAGCACCAGTGCCAGTACCTCCACCTAAACCCGCTGTTATAAAAACTATATCAGCATTAGAAAGCAATTCCTCTATATGCTTTTTAGATTCTTCAATAGCCTCCCTTCCGAGTTTCGGGTCACCTCCCACACCAAGTCCCTTGGTAAGTTTTTCCCCTATCAAGATTTTCTGATGAGCTTTTGAGGTTCTCAAATGTAAAGCATCTGTGTTTACAGCTATGCATTCTGCTCCAACAACGCCCATTTCCATAAGCCTAGTAACAGTGTTGTTACCAGCCCCTCCAACTCCTATTACCACTATACGGCAAGAACCAAGCTGCCTTGCCCCTTCTTTTACATCATTATGCCAAGCATACTTGAGCGTATGTTGCATTCCTAGTCAACTCTCTTCCGTCTAATAACTTCCTCATTTAACAAATCACGAATAGCTACACGAATTGCCTCAGCTCTATTTGGATAATACTTCTCATTAACGAGCTGATCTAACATCTTAATATAGGGCTCAGGCAAATACAGAGTAATCAACTTCAATTTTTGCTTCTCCCTCCAGTGGACAGTAAAATTAGCGATAAGATCATATACTGTTATGCAATATGATATAAATATAATTTAAATATGTTGGTTCTTGCTTATTTAAATTTTACTCATCGCTTGTTCCAGTTTTATGTAAATTTTTGCTTTAAGCAAACTGTATGTTTTTATTTCCCATTAAAGCATTTAATGTATTGCGATGGAAGATTATGAAAATCTTCGTTAAAAGTTTCGGTTGTTCTACAAATTTAGCCGACACTGAGGTTTTGGCTGGATGCTTAGTTAAAGCTGGGTATGAGTTAGCTTATTCTGTTAGCGATGCGGACATTGTTATTTGTAATACGTGTGCTGTAAAAGGACCAACAGAAAATCGAGTTATTGAATTTTTGAAAAGAATCCCGAAAGAAAAAAAGTTGATTGTTGTCGGATGCTTACCTTTTATCAGCTTTGAAAGGCTAAGAAAGGAAGTAAGTTTTCAAGGTGTTTCTGGGCCTGCAATAGGCGAACAAATAGTTGGCATTGTTAAGCGAGTTTCAAATGGGGAAGAGGTTATTGCTTTAAATAATGTCTTAGACGCTAAACCAGGTTTGCATCTTCCACGAAATAGATCTAATCCGTTTATCAGCGTTATACCTATAAATTATGGGTGTCTGGGGTCCTGCGCCTATTGTTGCGTTGTTTTTGCTAGAGGTCGTTTAAGAAGTTACAGTGTTAAAGAAATTGTTGAAAGGGTTCGGAAAGATTTAGCTGATAGTGTGAAAGAATTTTGGATTACTTCACAAGACACAGCAAGCTATGGAAAAGACATAGGTGAAAATCTTGCAGAACTTCTCAATGCTATATGTATGATTAAAGGAAACTTCAAACTTCGTGTTGGAATGATGACGCCAAATCTTGCGAAGGACATATTAGATGATTTACTTCATTCTTTTAAAAATGAAAAAGTCTTTAAATTTCTCCATTTGCCGGTGCAAAGTGGAGACAATCACGTTTTAAAGGATATGTGTAGAAATTATTCTGTAGAAGATTTCTTGGAAATTGTTAAGGCTTTTAGAACTGCTTTTCCAAAAATTACTATAGCTACGGATGTTATTTGTGGTTTTCCTGGAGAAAGTGAAGCAGCATTTAAAAAGACCTTAAAGTTAATTGAGAAGGTTAAACCTGATATTGTTAATGTTTCAAAGTTTTTTGCAAGACCTAAAACATTGGCAGCTAATATGAAAGATGCTTTTGTTCCTGTATCTGAAATTAAACAGAGAAGCAGAGTAGTGGCAGATTTAGCAAGAAAAATTGCTTTAGAAAGAAACCGTGAATGGGTAGATTGGAAAGGAGAAATTTTTGTTGATGAGGTTGGCAAGGTTACTGGGTCGTGGATTGGAAGAAACTTTGCCTATAAGCCTATTGTGATACGGAGTGCTGATAATTTATTTGGGAAAACTGTGAAGGTTAAAATTGTCAGAGCATTTTCCACTTATTTAAAAGGCGAACTTGACTAAAAGTAATTTTTACGAAATACACCATATGAAAATTGGTTATTTCGTTTTATTTACGTTATTTTTGCAAAAATTATTATCTACTCGTTAAGTTTTAAATTAGACTCCAAAGTTGAGGAGTAACAAGTATATTTGGAGAGAGTAATTCCAAGAACCATGTCTACTCAGCATCCGGATAACGCCTCCCTCCCAGCTTGGGTTAGCGGAAATGTAATCCAAGACGATGCTGAAGTTTACGAGGCGTACTATGCTTTTAAAGAGCTAGGCTGCACCGAGGTTATGTGGGATTCTGAAGGAAAGGATGTTGATACTCATGTAGTTAGAAAGCTTCTCAGTAATTATGCTGGTTATTTCAAAGACAAAATTTTAGGCAAAGATGTTTTTCTCACATATAGAGTGCCCAATCCAAGCGTTGAATTTGCAGAACGAAAAATACTCTTAGAATCTCTTGTGAATATTCCTGTTGCCCACGATCTTGCTACTGAATTCTATGAAAAAGAAACGTCCCCTATTTTTGAGATAATACTCCCTTTTACAACAAATAGTAAAGAATTGATTGGGCTGTCAAAATATTATGAGAAAACCATTGTTGGAATTGAAAAAATAAAGTTATGGGAAGAGTTTAAAGTTGCAGACTGGATAGGCGCTTTTAAACCAGAAAAAATTGAGGTTATTCCCCTAATAGAGGATATGAACAGCCTTTTAAAAATCGATGCTATAATAAAACCTTACATAAAAATTGTTAGACCAAAGCAATTGAGGATTTTTATAGCTCGATCTGACCCTGCTCTAAACTATGGTGTTGTCTGTGCGGTAATTTTGTGTAAGCTTGCTTTTTCTAAATTAAAACTTTTAGAAAATGCTACAGACACTTTGATCTACCCTATTCTTGGTGTAGGCACACTGCCCTTCAGGGGACATCTCTCGCCTTACAACATTACTCATTTTTTCGATGAGTACAAAGGTGTTTGTACAGTAACAATACAATCGGCTTTCAAATATGATTATCCTCTAAAAGATGTAAAGAAAAGCATAGACACCTTAAATTCACATTTACCATGTGGCGAATTAGCAGTCATTGAACCTTCAGAAGCTGAAATTTTGAAAACTCTTCTATTGAAATTTATGAAAAAATATCAGAGAATTGTGGAGATCCTCTCTCCCTTTGTAAATAGTGTAGCTGCTTATATTCCTCGTAGAAGAGCTAGAAAACTCCACATTGGTCTTTTTGGATACAGCCGAAATGTTGGAAAAGCGATTCTTCCAAGGGCTATAACCTTTGCCGCGGTTCTATATTCTCTTGGTATTCCGCCAGAATTTATTGGACTTGAAGCTATTAGCAATTTAGACGAAGCTGAATGGAATACGTTAAAAGCGTATTATGTAAATTTGAAGCATGATTTAGAATCCGTTAGCGGATTTCTGTCTTGGCGAAATATTAACATGATTGCCGACTTGTATGGCGATATTGCAAAAAAAGTTAAAGTGAAAAAAGAAACGCTTGGTTTGACCATAGCAAACATCATGAAAGATCTTGCTACCGCGGAAGAAAATCTTGGCGTAAAACTTGGTCCAAAGAATTTATCTCAAAGAAAATATGAAAACATGATCAACGATTTTCTAATTTCCTTTTTAGAAGATAATAGACTTGATGCTAAGAAATATGTCGTTGAAGCTGCTGTTATAAGGCGATGTTTAGGTTGAACATTTATGTTCCTGAACAAATTTTTTATGATGCCTGCTCCTACTTTGTGTGGGAGATGAAACAGTTTGACTGAAGAGGAAATTGTTGAAGTTGGGCGTGTGACACACTTCTTTTCAAAAATTAGTGTTGCTGTTGTGGAATTAAAGGCGCCTTTAGCTGTTGGCGATCGTATTACCATTAAGGGGCCTACTACGGATTTCGAACAAGTAGTAGATTCTATGCAGATTGAACATCAGAATGTTGAGAAAGCTGAAGCTGGACAAAGCATAGGGTTAAAAGTTATTCAACGTGTTAGAGAAAAAGATGTAGTTTACAAAAGGCTATAACCTTTCAACCCTATTTTTTATTATTTAACATGTTCTTCTATTCTTTTAACATATTTGAAATCATTCCATTAGATAAATTCATAGAAGAGTTTTCTCTTATGTTAAAAAAATTTGATAGAAAAAGGTTATCAAAAAGGTCGAGGGGAGGGGTAGTGCATCCAATGACATGTTTTTTAATGAATAGATGATGATTTTAACAATTCAATTATTATGTTAGGATATTAATATTAATGCTAACGTTTTTGCCTGTTCTTGTACCAAATTGCAGAAATGTTTGTTATCATCAGCACTGTGGATATTAAGAAAGGTGTTGTGAATGAAATGGTATCATATAGATAACCTCCAATCTGAGGAGCAGGGATAGAGATTGCTGTTCTAAACACATTCATTTTGCTATAGGCTTTCCCTCTTCCTTCTTGCCTAGAGTAGTTGGCTATCATGACGTTATATGCTGGAATCCAAAGCGAAAAAGATATTCCCACAAGAATCTGTGGAACTACTGCAAAAATTTTGCTTGTAATCACAGTGAGAGACAAAGCTGTTAGAATACCCAATCCTTCTGATAAGCAGAAACTCTTGATAGCACCAATCTTATCAACAATTTTTCCTGAAACAAGAGAGGATGTAAGTAAGGTTCCGCTCATGACACTGCTTAGCAATCCCACTTCTGAATCAGTCATTTCTAATCCTTTCTTGAAATGTGCGTTTAGAAAAGGAAACCACAATTGCCATGCGAATCTATCAATTATTGCGAACAGGTAAAGTTTAAGTAACTCCTTTTCCATAATGAGGGAGTTTTTCAATTCTATCCCTAAACTAATTTTTTCTTTTGTTCTTTTTGCTGGTTCGATAGAATAAAATGCAAAGAAGACGGTGCCAATAACTGTGAAAAATGCAGAATACAGGAAAATTTGATAATAGCCATAAATCTCAGCTAGATAACCCGCAATAAATGGAACAATTGCCCTTGCAACGGAGAACGGAATGAAAGTTTTCGCGAACGCTGCTCCAAGCTCTTCATCGGTAGAATCCGCAAGCAACGCACTTCTTGATGGTTGTCCAGCAATAAAAGAGAAGAAGTAAAAAGCATGAGCCAAAACTAGAAGGGGGTAAAAAGCGGTAAATGAGGGAATGAGAAGAGCAAATACTAAAGTGAAACCTGTGAATACTGCTACGGGTTTTCTGCCAATCCGATCTATTAATATGCCTACGAAAGGAAGCAAAACTATACATGGTATAGATGATAGGGTTGCAATAGCACCTACATCAGCAACTTCATAACCTAAATAAACCAAGTAAATCGGAAAAAGCGTCATGAAAATGCTTACTCCCGCACCACGAAAAAAAGAGAAAACTGCTAACGCTGAAATGTTTCTTCGTGCAATGTTTACTTTTGAAGTCAGCATAAAAACAGAACTGAAACGTTTAGTTATAAATTTTCTTAGTGTTCAGCTACTTAAATCAGCATAGATTACATTAAAACATAAATGAAATAACTCCTTTTACCTAAAGTAAGTCTGGTGTGCACTTGAAAAAGATTCTCTTTGTCTGTGTTGAAAACGCAGGTAGAAGCCAAATGGCTGAGGCTTTCGTAAAACACTATGGAAGAGGAAAAGTTGAAGCGGTAAGTGCTGGCACGATGCCATCCAAAGAGATCAACCTGTTAGTTGTAAATGTTATGGAGGAAAAAGGAATTGACATGTCTCAAAATAAGCCAAAGCTTATCAATAATAAAATGATGCAAGAAGCAGACATTGTAATAGTCATGGGATGTGGCGCAGAGGGTTTTTGTCCGGCACCATTGCTAAACAAGGTTGTAAACTGGGAAATCGAAGATCCAAAAGGAAAACCCTTAGAGAAAGTTCGACAAATTAGAGACAAAATAGAAAGGAAAGTCAAAGAACTAATCGAAGAATTGGCCTAAACTGTATTACCTTTTTATTTTATAAATCTCAATGCATAATCATTTACTGTTTCCAGAAAGACCTCTTCCAATTCTATGCTATAATGTTTAGCCAAGACAAAAATGATATACAGTAAATCTGAGAGTTCCGTTGCCAACATCTCCTTTGTTTTTGGCTTTTCTGGAGGCTTAAAACCTTCCAAACCCTTAACAACAGCGGCTACTTCTCCTGCCTCTTCCAGCAAATCAGTAACCATGACGAAAGGTGTCCAGCCTCCACCCCTCTTTGCATCGAGTTTTTCATTAATCTTTCTGAAAGTTTTCCAGCAAAGATGTTGAGCATCACGCAAAGTCAAAGACACATACTTCACCAAGTTTACACTTTGGTAAAAGAACCATTTATCATTAACCTTTACTTATAAAACTACTTCAATCTTGTCTTTCAATGTTATTCGATTGTCGTTAAATTCTGATAAATAGGGATAAATTTCAACTCCATATTTTAATGCCTTTCTTAAGGCTGTTCCAAATTCTGGATCAACCAAGTCATTAGGAGAGAAAGCATAAGCGTCAGTTCTTTGAATTATAAAAAGAAGGCATGCGCGGTAACCTTCATTCTTGGCTTTAATCAAATCTAATAAATGCCTAGTCCCTCTCTTGGTTTTTCCATCTGGAAACATAGCTACACCATTTTTGACAAGAGTACAAGACTTGACCTCTACCAAGCAAGAATTTTGACTGTTGCTTAATAGAAAGTCAAAACGTGTATGACCATAAGTCGCTTCAGGCCTAATTTTACTGTATCCAACAAATTCCTTTAGAGCTCCCTTCTTTAAGGCTTCAAAAACTAGCTTATTGGGAATCCGAGAATCCAAAGAAACTTTCTGTCCCTTATGATAAACTCCTATCAAATCATAACGGGTCTTTCGCTTGTCATGTTCATTCCTTTTCAAGATAACTCTAGCACCAGATATTAAAAGCTCCTCCAATCTCCCAGGATTAGGCAGGAACACTTCACAAACTTTATTCTCTAACAAAACTAAAGCTGAAAAACGCGTAAGTCTTTTTTTGAAAATGCCTTCTATAGGCTTCTTGGCAAGCCTAACAAATACTGCCATTTATCATATATCTTTCACTGTTCTAATTATTCCTTTCTTATACGCTTAAGAGATAAAATACTAACCTATGCAATAAGACATTTCATCTTTAAGAAGGACGTTAATAGCAAGAGTATGAACATGGGAATATAGAACTTGCATTCCTTGAAGACGAATAAATTTGCGATGGTTCTTTTCGAATGATTTCTATTGCTTTTTGTCTATTTGGATAGGTTTTTAGAGAACTAAAGGTAAAAAGCAAGTATCTTGTATCCTACCTTTCCAAATTCTGGAACAACGGTGTAAGACTTTATCCAGCCTTGTTTTTCAAGGAATCTTCTTAACCTCGTAACTGTTGGCTGTGAAGATTTAAGCCGTTTGGCGATTTCTCGGTCACTTAACTTCGAGTTTTTCATCAGTATTTTGAGAAGTTCAAGCATCTTTTCTGTTTTCATGCTTTAGTCTATAATTTTTTTGGCATTTATAAGATTAATGAATCATTAATAACATGAAAACCCGTAAGGTAACTGTTGTTAAGAGATTGTTAAGGTGGCGGTGGAGGTGGTGGGGGCTGTGCTTGTTTTAAGGAGAGATAAAAAATGACTGAGGCCACTGCAAAAATAACGTTTGCGATCCAGCCTGCTATTGCTCCAAGGTAAATGCCTACAACAGGGATTAATGCCAAAACAAAATTGAAGATTATGGAAATTATAATGACTATTATTATGAAAACGATAACTTCTCCTAGATTTTTGATTACAAAATCAAAAGCATTTTTAGTGCTTTGGATTGCATCTGTTTCTTCTATTATGGCAATAGTAATTATGAAAAGAGCCACTGGAATCAGAATGAAAGTCATAAAACATATGGCTGCGATAATCGCCGCGAGAATCAAAGTTCCTAATCTGCCCATAACAAGATCCATACTTTTCTTTAGGTCCATTGATTTTCCGTTTATTATGTCATGAGCCATATCAACAATCATACAGCTAGCAATAAACCCAACGATTGACGCAATAAAATAACCGCCCCACAATAGCCAAGGATTTGGAACTGTCACATAAAAAACAGAATGTAGGCCATATGTTATGGGAAAGACAACGTATGCAAGTATCTGAAAGAACAATTGGATTAACAACGGTGCAAGTACTGGAATAAATAAAACAAAGTTCTTTGTTGAAATGTCGACACTTTTCGAGATAGCCTCAACAGATTTTGACGACATATTACCTACTCCGTAGATGCCTATTAGTGTATGAATAGCCCTTATTAGTCTTGCCACATGCTTAGATCAAAAAGTATTAAGCTCTTCGCTCTCCCTTGTTTGAAACTTTTAGCCTAAAGACTGAGGTATTCATTAATTGGATAACTGTCTTCTTGTTTCACAGAGTGAGAGAAAGCATTAAGTGCTCTAATGTCTAGTAAGAATACAAAACTCTATGGGATGATTTCACAACCATTGTACTTCATGAAATCAAAATCTTCTAAGCTGATTTTTCCTTTCTTGATAAGTTCTTTTATTCTGGAAATTTTCATCCATACCGCGTTTATTAGATTTTTCACAGTCATGCAAACGAGATTGTATGCTTCTTGATTCCACCTCTTTGTCACATTTGCATAAAGACATCTTCCTCCACATAAACCGAAAACGTCACATCTTGTGCATGACTCACCTACATAAACTTTCTTCAGTCCAAGCGGGTCTGCACTACTAATGTGTCCTAAATAATATTTTTTCATTCCCCACATGCTTGGGCACGGAATGATATGTCCATCCGTTTGTATAGCGTAATTTACCCAACCTCCTCCGCAGCGGAGAAAGCTTTTTTCTTCATTGTGTAGAATAGAGTTAGCTATTCCAAGAAAAGGATAAAGCCGCAAAACCACTCCATGTTTTTCCATAAAATCAACCCAAAAATTCACCAATCTTCGAATTCCAGGATTATAACTCGTATTGCTCCACTCTTTAAAGTTTCTTTTCTCAAAATCACTCCAAAAACCTGCATTCAACTGCCAATGCACAGAAAAAAACGCAAACTCATGGTTCTCAACAAGCCATCTAACCTGTTCATAAATGTCGGTCTCTTCCATAACCGTCATTCGCGCAATAATTTCTCCTCTAAACCCGTTTCGTTTAATCAGCCTTAAGTTATCAATTACCTTTCTAAAAGTGCCATTTCCTCTGTAAAAGTCAGTTAAGGTTTCATCACCGTCAATAGAGACAAGAATTGTGTGGAAACGATTGACGTATTTAGTTTCTAAAATATCTAGATACAGACCATTTGTTTGGACAATAAAATACTTGGCTTTAACATGATCCATAACGTTTTTGATTTCATTAATACAAAGCAGGGGTTCCCCACCATAAAAAATTAAAACACAATCCTTATCACGGCTACAAAAATTTCTGAGTAAACCGACATCGTAATTCATCTTTCTAGGCAATAAATAATCCACATCAAAACTCAAAAAATGATTCTCAAAATCTTCTAATGAAGCACCAAAGCAATATTTACACCTTAGATCACATTCAGTAGTTAAAATAACATGAAAGAACATTCACATTTCACTGACATCTAAGTTCATTTTCTTTAACCATACTTCTCTTTAATCTTTTTGGCTTTTTCAACATATTGTTTTAGCTCTCTCTCTCTAATTTTCTTTTCAGGTAAGGTTTCAGGTGCAAACATGAGAGGAATAACGGCCAAAAAAAGGAAAAGTGCTGCAAAAGAGAAAATCGCATAGACGGAAATAAAATCAGCAATATTCGAGCCCAGAATAATACGTAAATAGTTTGAGAGAAAATGCGGCAACCATCCAAGAGCATAATATTTTTCACTAGATGAAGTAAGTGCTAGGTCACCCCATAGTGTCATAACGAAAATCACGAATAGGAGTCCCCAAGCGATACCATCTATGACTGTGTAGATGTGCCAACTGGTGGAGCTATAGGGAAACATTCCCAGAATTGCATGGCTGACGCCTAATGCAACAAATCCTATTATAGCCATTCGCTTTCTTCCAAACATGTCCGAAAGGAAACCTCCAATTACAGCGAAGACTCCAACTAAAACGTTTTCAATTAGAATAAGTTGGGTTACTGTTGTTTCTTCGAGAATTTTAACTTGTATAGATATACCTAAGTAATTAACTAATGAAAACATGAACCAGGGTATAAAATATAAGAGGAACGATCTTTGATTTAACATTGAATAGTAGGAAAGGTCCCTATTTCTGAGACCGCTTGTGATAGGTTTGTTGAATAAGAAAACTGTTAATCCAGAAAATCTAAAAAAACCGAGAATTAAAGAATGTGCAAATCTATAATTGTAAACTTTTAAGATCACAAAAATAATAACAGCGCCTAAAATTGCAATAAAAATGGTCAATCCTCCAAATTTAGCACGGTTATCAATTTGTGTAGATCTAGTGTAATATGCCATACAAAAAGGCATACCCAATCCAAATGATATGCCAATAAGCATAAAAAGCAATGGAAGCATAAACGTATAGAACATGAACAATGACTCAGGAATCCAAAGCATAAACGATGAAAAAACTCCGAGGAGAACCCAAAAAACGAAGAAAAAGGATTTTTTCGCAACTTTTTTTGTTAAAACTCCCCCAGCTAAAGCAGAAATTATTGCTCCTCCAAAATGCAAGCTCCATAGAAGAACTATATTAAAATAGTCTAAAGAAAGTTCATTTAAAATGTCTTTAATAGAGGCGAAGGCACCATAGTACCATATTAATGCGTTAGTAATTAACAATATGCTTGCAACTATATGTTTCGATGGGAATTTTGTTCTTAAAGAAATCTTCTGACTCATTGAACCCCTACTAATATTTTTTAAAAGCTCAGATAAACATTTAGTATTTAAAATTCATATTTCTTTTACCACAAGATTTTTAAGCTTATATGTTGAACATAAATACACAAAAGAGGAAGGAGAAATGGCAAAAAAGAAAAAACCTACAAAACCCATAAGAAGTGCAGGATGGCCTTTTTAGTTTCATAAATCCTCTAAGGTAGAATTAAGCAGAAGATTCAGAGTGTCTGTATTACTTTTAAGGCTTTTCAATAATTTTTTTCCTTCTTCTACCAACAGTTTCATTCTCCTTTTTAACTTCTCAACATCCTTTATCTTTAAGACCAAGTTAATTAAGTCAAAGAATTTTTCTTCTGTTATTTCTTCTGTATTAAGCAATTTCATAATTTCTTTTTTTCCTTGATTGCTTTTAAGTGCATACAAAATTGGTAACGGTAATATTTCATTTTTATATCTATTCCTAACTTCTTGAGGTTCAAAGATATCAATAAATTCTTCTCTAAGCGCTGCAAGCAATCCCAAGATCCTTCCATATTGACCCAAAATTTCTATTTCTTTCTCATTTCCTCCACCAATAATTGCTCCTATTTTCATTCCAGCTTCCGTCATTGCAGCTTTCATATCTAAATAAGCAATAATCCTTTCTGGAGTAAAATTAGATTTTTTCCTTAGTGCTACTTCATTTGCTTCTCCATTTCCAATTTCGAAAAAAGCCAACTTAACTAATTTTATTATAGTCTTTCTTTTTTGGGCTGAAAGTTTTTCGCAAAAATGATGTAAAAGGAGCAATCCTTCAAAAAGAAGCGCATCTCCAACTAGAAGCGCTATGTTCTTTCCAAATTTTCCGTAGACTGTCAATCTTTGATCTTTGTATTCGGATTTATCAATTATGTCATCATGAATATGAGCACTACCCAAAAGAAAAAGCAAAGCAGCACCAATGTCATGTACTTTTTCAGGGTCTCCTCCTACAGCTTCACACGCAATAGACAGCAATCCTGGATGCTTAACTTCTTGCCAATCTTCAATAAAATATCGGATTGCCTTTTGAATTGTATCGTTTTCGAACTTTTCGCTTAGGAGAATTTCTTTTGCCCTCTCATAAGCTTTCTTACTTCTTTGTTTCAAAATGATACCAGCTTGTTCTGCTAGTTTCATTTCCCTCATTTTATTTCAACCGATGAAATATGGAATTATATTAGAGGATTGTGTTATTCCCAATTTAAAAAATTATTTGTTCCAACTATCTGAATTTAATTTTTAGTCTATCCCTATCGTTTCTCTAATGACTTCTATATATTTTGTAAAAGAGAAATCAGTTTCCTGCAGGTGGAATGTACATTTACTATTAATTTTTCGGTAGAGCCATTTCATTATTTGAATTTCAATAATTTTTGCTGCTAATCCAAAGATTTCTTCAATAGCCTTGGTAAATTCTTGAATTTTTTGGGGAATTTCTTCTTTTTTAATGTTAAATTCTTCTTCAAGAATTTTGTATAACCTTTTTTTTGAGCAGTTTCCTAGATTAGAAAACCCATAGTCAATGGCTTCAAGAATTAGTTTTTGAAAATTTTCTGGAGAATAGGCCCTCTCAATTTCTATCTGAATAGAAGTCACGTCTTTCACCCTCCCTTCTTCTTTCCCTTATTCTCATGTTCGTTGAGAATAGAGGGTAAGCAGACGCGGTGTATATGCCAGTTAGATGTGAATATTTTTCCCATTTTTTTCACCTTTTGTAGTGTTGTTAAACTGTTTTATTGTGCTACCTAAATACATATGATATCGTATTATTTAATATATAGTCCTCCACTTTCCGATATATTACAGAAATTGATATATGTACGGCTGTGAACCAAACGTCATTTCTCAAGAGTCTCTAATTGTGATCTAAGAACCGCTTTATAGGCTTTCAGATACGTTAAACCCTTGTCTGTTATAGAGTATACTTTCCTTATTCTACCTAACTTTTTTTGCATTTTGCAGACAACAAAACCCTTTGTCTCCAACATCCTTAACATGGGATAAAGGGCTCCATGCCTGAGCTTTATTCCAAAATTTTTTTCTACTTGCTTTTTTATTTTGTATCCCCATAAGGGTTGTGCTTTAATAAGGGTTAAGATCTGGATGTCTGTTAAGTTTCTGATTATGCGTTGAACAATTTCCTTTTCAAGATTCTCTTTCATGTCTTTCGCTCTGGATGTGTACTATTATGGACTTATTTTATGTTTTTAATTTATTTATGTTTTGCAGAAGATGGATTTGTTTGATATGCTTAAGTATGCTTTTATATGCTTTCGTTAAGCATGAACCTTTATATTCTCGTTTAGTCTCTATAAAGTCTTGAGATATGTCCTAAATAGGACATATTGTACACGTGTAGAACACACATACAAAAGGAAGAAACAACATGATAAACAATTCAAAACAAGTTCAAGTCAAACTGATGAAAGGACTCCTAGACTTGATAGTACTCCAGTTCTTAAGCTCAAAACCCATGCATGGTTATCAAATCATTACCAAAATCCGCAAAACTTTTGGTGTTTACTTCGGTCCAAGCACAATTTATCCATTACTGAACACTCTTGAGAAGCATGGTTATGTAGAAAGCGAATGGAATATGAAAAGCGAACGCCCAAGGAAAGTATACAAGCTCACAAGCGATGGACAAAAACTATTGAACTTTACAGAGGACTCTCTAAACTTCATATGCAGAAAAATAGGAGCTTCTGGACTTCCGAGAAACGGATTGAACGGAAAAAGTACTCTTCGACCCTTCCTGAGAAAGATAGAAGAACCCAAAACAATAATTTAACTTTCATCTACCACCTTATTCTAGTTTGTTCTAGGAGTCTACTGACCTTAAATTATTTTATTTCATTCTTTACTATTGCATTAAGGATGCAATTTGGAAAGGGCAGATCTCCTGATTGAAAATTGTATGATTCTTTCAATGACTAGTAAAAAACCTATACTCAAAGGAATTATAGCCATAGAAGACGGAAAAATAATTTTCATTGGAAAACCTAAAAACACATTAAGAATAAAGGCTGAAAAGAAAATAGATGGAAAAGGAAAATTGGCTCTCCCAGGGTTGATTAACGCCCACACTCATATATCTATGACTCTCTTACGAGGAATAGCTGAAGACAAACCGTTGAATGTGTGGCTGGAAGAAACAATTTGGCCTTTAGAAGCCAAACTTAAGCCAGAAGACATCTATATTGGCGCTCTTCTAGGCTCTTTAGAGATGATCAAAAATGGAATCACATGTTTTGCTGACATGTACTTCAGTGAAGAAATGGTTGCAAAAGCTGTTGAGGAAAGTGGATTACGGGCTGTTCTCTCTGAGGGCATTTTTGAAGCTGGGGGGAAACATGTAGGCGAAAAAATGCTTAAAAAAAGCGTAGCTTTTGCTAAGCAGTTCAATCGATATGCAGAAGGTAGAATCACAACTTTATTGGGTCCCCATGCGGCTTACAGTTGTAGTGAGGAATTACTTGGAAAAATCGTTGAAGAAATCTCAAATCTTAAAGTAGGTGTTCATATACATCTAGCTGAATCAAAAAACTTCGAACAGAAATACGGGTTAAGTGAAACAGAATTTCTAGAAAAAATCGGCATTTTTAAAAATAGCACTCTCGCTGCTCATTGCATTTACCTGTCTAAACATGATATGCAGATTCTTTCCAGACGCAAAGTTAACGCTGTGCATGTTCCTGTATCTAACATGAAGTTAGCTTCAGGAATAGCAAGGATAAAGGATTTGATAAATTCTAGCATTAATGTTTGTTTAGGAACCGATGGACCAGCGAGCAACAACACACTGGACATGTTTGAAACCATGAAGATTGCAGCGTTACTTCAGAAAATTGCTTACATGGATCCTACCGTTCTGCCTGCCTATGACGTTTTAAAAATGGCAACCATTAATGGAGCTAAAGCCTTAGGGCTTTCAGAGAAAGTTGGCACAATTGAAGTAGGCAAAAGAGCTGACATAGTTCTTCTAGATCTATCAAAGCCACACTTGACACCATTACAAGATATTTATGCATGCATAGTTTATTCTGCTTGTGGAAGCGATGTGGACACTGTTATTGTGGATGGCAAAGTTTTGATGGAGAGTAGGCAAGTTATGGTTTTAAATGAAGCTGATGTCAGGGAAAAAGCAGAAAAAACTGCCTTAAATCTCTTGTCAAGATAAAATCTTATTTAACCGTATAGCTCTTCTATCTGTCTCAGCTTCAGTTTAGGTGTAGAGATGGCTCCTGTAATTCGGATGGTAAATCTTACTAAGAAATTTGGCAGTTTAGTGGCAGTGGATCATTTAAATTTAGAGATAGAAGAAGGTGAGATTTTCGGGCTTTTGGGACCTAACGGAGCAGGAAAAACAACAACCTTGCTTATGCTTGCAACCGTTATTAGACCGACTGAAGGGACAGTCTTTGTAGGTCCTTATGATGTTACACGGGAACCTGATAAGGCTAGAACTTTAATTGGGATGGCTTTTCAAGAACCTAAACTTTTATGGGTTAGTACACCATGGGATGTTTTATATTGGCACGCTAAAGTGTGCGGGCTATCTTCAGAAGAGCGTAAAAAGAGAGTCAGGTGGGCATTAGAAGAGCTTGGTCTCTGGAATGAGAGACATAAAAATATACATACTTTTTCTGGTGGTATGCGTAAAAGAGTTGAAATAGCTAAAATTCTGATTCAAAGACCCAAAATTGCTATAGTGGATGAGCCTACCACACAGATAGACATTGTTGGTAAGCACCGAATCTGGAACATGATCCGTGAATTAAGAGATGAAGGTTCTACCATACTGCTTGCTACTAATGAGCTTTACGAGGCGGACATTCTTTCTGACAGAGTCGCAATAATACATGCAGGAAAGCTTCTCGTTTGTGATTCACCTAAAAAACTAAAAGATAGCATACCTGGTGGCGATGTGATAGAAGTTGTTTTAGAGAAAGAGGTTCCTAAGAAAATTGTTGAAGAATTGAAAGAAATAGATCGCGTTGTGGATGTGTTAGCTGTTAAACAAAGTTATTTGAAGATCTACTTAAACCAGGCTGAAGAAGTTTTGCCACGAATTACGGATTTTTTTATGAAAGTGCAGATTCCCATAAAATCCATTCAGATGAGTGAACCCTCTCTTGATGATGTCTTTGTGCATTTCACAGGGTTAACTATTGAAGAGGCTCAGAAAAGATGATAAGCTTGCGTAAGGTCTGGATCGTTGCAGAAAGGGATATGCGAACTTTCTTGCAATATAAATTTCTTTTAATAATGCGTGCAATATGGTTTCTCGCTCAAATCGCTCTTTTTGGTTTGATAGTTAACCAGATGTTGCGAACAAAGGTTCAAGAAACTGTAGGAGGCAGCTACTTCCATTTCTACGCTGCTGGGATAGTTATAACAATGCTTTATTCTACAGCGGTTTTCATCGGGTATGATATCTACGAAGAAGCAGATCATGGAGTAATTGAGTATTTATTAAGTGTCCCTATTTCCCGTAAAGAACTTGTTCTCGGGCGATCAGTTGGCGGCGGGTTACGAAGTTTCATTTATGTTAGTCCCATGATGCTTTTTGTTTTATATCTTATAGGAATTTCAAATCCGCTGCAACTTTTAATCGCTTTCTCATCACTTTTTCTCTTCACTTTTGGAGTAGCAGGCTTTAGCATAACTTTGGCTGTCAGTATAAAATCCTCTGACCGATTTGACATATTGTTAGGCGTTTTAAATGCTTTAATAGTCCGGTTAAGCACAACTCTTTATCCTATAGCTTACATGCCCAAATACTATGCTAACATCGCTAGATTTAACCCGTTAACCTTTGCAGCTGATCTCTTCCGATGGGGAGCTGGTTTAGAATCCGCCTTGGTAATGCAGCCTTTCATAGCTATTTTTGGCATAGTTTTGTTCTTTTCTTTTTTTACTTTTTTAGGGATTGTTTTGCATGAAAAAAGAATTGAGGGTGGAGGATGGCGTTAAGGGCGATTTTAAATATAATGGAGAGAGATATTCGCTACTTTTTCCGTTTCAAATGGTGGGTAGCTGGAATGGTAAGTATGAATCTTGCTGATTTGTTTATTCTGGCAATAGTTTATACTCAAATGGTTAAGCGAGATGTTATAGGAAACTATTTTGTGTTTTTTGCTCCAGGACTAACTATTACTGCCTTGTTTGCTGCAGCTTTCATGATTGGTAGAGAAGTAAACATAGAGATTAGACGTGAGATCATACATTACATGCTTAGTTTACCTATGAAAAGGTGGGAGCTGGCTTTTGGAAGAGTTCTAGCAGGAGGTGTTAGAGGATTAATTTACATGAGTCCTCTTTTGTTGACAACACTTACTGTAACTTACTTGTATACCACAGTCTTTCCTTCCTTGTTAGAACTATTTACGATACTTTTTGCGCTGTTCCTAATTTCTATTGGAACCTCTGGGCTAAGCATATCCCTAGCCCTTTCCACAGCAAGTTTTGAAAAATACATAACCATGAGAGGTGTAGTGTACTACATGCTTTTCTTTTGTAGCACAGTTTTCTATCCCATAACACTTATCCAAAATTCTCTCCCACTACCCTTAGTTTTGATAGCCCAGTACAATCCTTTAAGCTGCGGCGCAGATTTATCCAGGGCTTTTCTGCTGGGAAATCCGCCATTTGGTCTTTGGATGCTTTTTGATATCCTTGTATTCGCGGTTTTTTTCGCCTTAATTGCAGCCTTTGCATATAAGAAAACAATGCAAAAATAGTTTCGATTGATTCTGAAGGGTAAATTTATGAATAAGAAAAGGATAATCTCTTCCCTTCCTCCAGAAAACTTTCGTCGAAGGTTTAATCTATGAATAAAGTAAAGAGCATCTTTGAACCTCAAAATGTGGCTTTGATAGGCTCAAGCAAAATGAGAGAAAAAGTTGGAATGACTTCTCCACAACTTTTCAAAAGCATCATTTACAATATGAAAAAATTCTTTCATGGGGTCACATATGTTATAGACATAGAGGGAGAGATAGGACAAAAAAGCATAGATAGATTGCCAGAAATACCAGAACTGGCCGTAATAATGCTTCCTCCTAAACCTTCCATCGAGGAAGCAGAAAAATGCGGCAAAAGCGGTGTAAAAGCCTTAATAGCTATAACAGGTGGCTACAAAAACCATGAACGAGAACAGCTACTTAAAGTCAAAGAAAAGTATGGCATTAGAATACTTGGACCTAACACAATTATGGGTGTTATAAACACTGTCAATGGCTTAAACACAACTTTTGAGAAGGAGCTTATGCCAAGAAGGGGAAATATCGCTATAATATCTCAGAGCGGTGGCGTTGGAGCTTGTTTATTGGACTGGGCATGCTTTAATAAAATTGGCATAAGCAAGGTTGTTTTTGTAGGTGATAAAGTAGACGTTGATGATGTTGACTTGCTGCGATATCTTAGCAAGGATAAGGAGACCAAAGTCATATGCTTATACTTGGAAGGAATAAAAAATGGTCGTGAATTCATAGAAGAAGCGAGGAAAATTGTTAAGAAAAAACCTATTCTCGCCTTAAAGGGCGGGATAACTCAGGAATCAGCACTTAGAGCAAAGTCTCATACGGCGTCAATTGCTGGCATGGACGAGATTTTTGATGCTGCTTTTAAAAAAGCCGGGATCATAAGAGTGGAAAACATAGAGGAGTTGATGGACGCTGCTATAGCTCTTTCAAAGCAGCCTCCCATGAACGGAGACGGCATTGCCATAGTGAGCAATGTAGGCGGGCCAGCAATATTAGCCGCTGATTTCGTGATAAAAAACTCCCTCAAACTAGCTGTCTTATCTGAAAATACGAAAAAAAGCATCGAAAATATGTTTCCTGGGGTAGATGCAACAAACCCCATTGATATGATAGCTGATGCTAAGGGTAAAAGATACGAGAAGGTGCTTGAATTGGTTTTGAAAGACAAGAATGTTGACGGTGCATTGGTGATAAATATGCTTAAATCCACTTTTTTCGAACCTAAAGACGCTAAAGTTATTCCCAAAATAGCGAAGAAATATCCAGATAAGCCTCTGGTGGATGTACCCTCTGGAGGAGAAGATTTTACCTTAATTTACAAAGTTCTAGGTACGACCAATATACCTCTGTATAATCTACCTGAAAAGGCTGTTAAGGCCCTAAAAATTTTAAGAATTTATGGAAGGATCGTAAAGAGGCACTAACTATATTTGCATATTTGTGGATTCTATTTGTGTGTTTAAACTTCTCGTTAAAGGTGGCACTTTGACCAGATCGGTAAAAACCTCAGACAATGCCTTGCATTCGCAAATCCTAAAAGATTGTAAGCACATAGCTGGCTCCTGCGAGATTCGAGCTATATACATTTGTAAAAGCTACTCTTTAGGAGGTAGCAACGGGAAGGTTCCCTTAGAAGTTTTCGTTATAATTCGTGCTTTTCAGCCTAAACTAGTAAACTATGTAAAAAATTTTAGTCAGAGAAACATAATTTTCTTTGGCGTTGATCAATGGGTTTTTGAAAGAGATGTTGACAGAGGATTTTTAGGGGAAGCCCTTTCAGGAGAACTTCTTTTACCCTATATTCCCTTAACTGGTAAGAAGTATCTTTTTTCTCAAGAGGTCAAATTGAAAAAGCGTTTAATTAAAGAGATTTTGGAAAGTCTTGTCACGGATTTCCCAGAGCTTTCCTATGAGATGCATATAAAAGTTGAATATTTTATGTATGAACTCCTTTGGAGTAGAACCCGTATTTTTCCACCACTTATTTACACTTTACTGAATTTTAACCTTAAAAGTGAGGAAAACAAAAGGGCTCTTCTAAGTGGATATTTAGAAGCTTTAAAAGAGTTGGAGAAAGAAAAAATCGTTAATTTTTCCAATGATTTCATTCGAATTGAAAAGGATTATATCGCTAGGTTTAGAAGACAAAAAATACGTTTTACTAATCTCTTTAGAACTGCTCAAAGAACCTTATTTATGTCTTTGCTTAAAATTTTTCCAAGAATAATGAGTTTTCTTTATGAAAGCAAAGACTTTCGTTTTATGCTCCAAAAGGTTGCAACGGGAAATTCTGAAATTGCTAACCAAATTGAAGATCCTAAGAAGTATTTGCTTATTCCAACAACTAGGGGACTTGTTCCACTAGCAAATAGAATGGACATAAAAGCATTTGCCAAAAAAGCACTATGCGTGAACAAGGAGGCGAAAATTGTTTTAGAGGAAATTGGTGGTATCTTAAACGATGTTTATTTGATTAGAACATTTATGAAAGGTGAAGAAAGGAAGATTGTAGTCAAGAATTTTAGAGATCTGTCTAGCCTTAAATGGTTCCCTCTCACATTATGGACTGTAGGAACTCGAAGTTTTGCGGTTTCGGGAAGATCAAGATTAGAAAGAGAATATGCCATAAACCAGTTTTTGAGTTCAAAAGGTTTAGCGGTGCCAAAAATTGTGCATGTAAGCCATGCGAACCGTTTAATTTTCATGGAGTATGTAGAGGGCGAAAACCTCGAAAAGATTGTTAAGAGAATTGTGAATTCTAAAGAAGTTCAAGAATTAAAGAAGGACTTGGGCCTCATAAAGCGGGTTGGCGAGAAATTCGCTACTATCCATACTCTTGGAGTTGCTCTGGGAGACACGAAACCTGAAAACATAATGGTTTCCAAGAATGGTGAAATTTACATTTTAGATTTTGAACAGGCTTCGCGAAATGGAGATAAAATTTGGGATATTGCTGAGTTCTTATATTACGCTGGACACTATACACCACCATTAGCAACCTCTCAAGTTGTAGAACTTATAGCAAAAACATTTATTGAAGGATACTTGAAAGCTGGAGGAAACATTGAGTTTGTTAAAAAAGCTGGAAGACCGAAATACACAAAAGTTTTTAGCGTGTTCACGTTTCCCCACATAATTTATATCATTTCTAACGTCTGTAAAAAAGCTGACAAGCTGAAGGGATAGCCTTGGTTAGCAAGAAAGCAACCTTAACCTTTTACGGTGGGATAAATGAGATTGGTGGAAATAGAATTCTACTTCAAGACCACGGCACTAAGATTTTCTTTGATTTTGGCATGTCTTTTGCTTTGAAAAGGAAATATTATTCGCCTCCTTTTCTATCACCTAAAAGCGAAGAAAGTCTGAAAGAGCTTGGAATTTTGCCTAAAATTAAGGGTATCTACAAATCTGAGGATAAAGAGCAACAAATAAATGCTTTCTTCATTTCCCACGGGCATATGGACCATTCTGCTTATTTATCTTTTGTAAAGCGCGAAATTCCCGTCTACTGTGGAGAAACGACAAAGATTATTTTACAGGCTTTTGGAGAAATACGTAGGGCTGATTTGGAGTTTAACGTAGAAGGGATAGATTTCAAGTCTTTTAGAACTGGACAAAGAATAGTTGTAGATGATGTGGAAGTTGAACCGATTCATGTCGATCATTCTATTCCGGGAGCCTATGGGTTTATTATTTACGCTTCGGAGGGCACGATTGTTTATACTGGTGATTTTAGAGTTCATGGTGCAAGGCCGAAAATGACTATGGATTTTGTTGAAAAGATAAAAGAAGTAGAACCCGTGGCTGTCATTACCGAAGCCACGAATATGACAGGGGCCACGGTTTCTTCCGAAAGGGAGGTTGAAGAAAAACTGAACGATATTGTAAGTCAGTCAGATGGCATAGTGTTAGCGAATTTTGCCTCTACTGACATTGACCGATTAAATTCTTTCTATCGAATTGCCAAGAAAAATAGGAGATGCTTAGCTGTTTCACTAAAACAAGCATGTTTGTTGGAAGCTTTACGTGAAGATAAGCATTTAAGTGTTCCTGACCTAGATGATGAAAACGTATTGATTTTTCGAAAATCGAAAAAGACGAGAAGTAAATGGGAAGTTCAAATGCTAGAAAAGTATTGTGAGAAAATTAAAGGTGCCTTCGAAGTTTCGAAGCAGCAGTGTAATGTAATTTTAGCCTTATCTTTTTATGAGTTAGAGGAATTGGTAGCGATTAAACCAGAACCTGGCAGTTGCTATGTATTATCTGCCTCTGAACCCTTTAATGAAGAGATGGAGATAGACTTTGAAAGACTTGTTAACTGGCTTAGTCACTATGGGTTACCTCAGTATCATGTTCATGTTTCTGGCCACATCATGCCATTACAGCTCAAAAGAATTCTAAAAGAAACTAATGCTTCGAAAATTTTTCCGGTGCACACTCAGAATGCAGAATTGTTTGCAAAGTTTGTTGGAGATCTAAAAAGTAAGGTAGTATTAGCCGAAAAAGAGAAGGAATACCAAATTTAGGGGTCATAGAAAGAAGAGTTTATTTACTAAGGCTTTCTAATTTTGACGTCATGATTACCATAATTGGTGCTGGTAAGGTAGGAAGTTCTGCCGCTTTTAACATATTAAGATATAGAATTAGCGACGTGGTTTTGGTTGATATTTTTGGAAATCTGGCAGAAGGTGAAGCTTTGGACATGATGCAGGCTGCGCCAGCAATAGAGTTTGACGGAAGGATTAAGGGCACAAGTGATTTTAGCGAAATGGAAGGTTCAGAGCTTGTGGTTATAACTGCTGGTGAGGCGCGAAAGCCTGGAATGAAGAGAATTGATTTGATGAATAAAAATGCGAAGATTGTTAGATCTATTGTTAAGAAAGTTGTACGGTACGCTCCTAACTGCAAACTTATGGTTGTAACAAATCCTGTGGACATTATAACTTACATTGCTTACAAAGAGTCTGGTTTTGAACGAAACCGCGTTTTCGGAATGGGCAATATCCTTGACACTTTACGTTTTAGATCTTACATTGCAAAAGAACTAAATGTTTCAAGAGAAGATGTTCGTGCTTTAGTTATAGGTGAGCATGGAGATTCTATGGTTCCCCTAGTAGAATATGCATCTGTCTCGGGAATACCTATAACAGATTTGCTCACAAGAGAAAAAATCGATAAAATTGTTAATTTGACTATTTCTTCTGGTTCAGACGTAATTAAATTGAAGGGTTCAACAATTTATGCACCTGCAGTAGTAATCGCTATTATGGCAGACGCCGTTTTGAGAAGCAGAAACCGTGTCATAAGCGTCTCTACATACCTTAAAGGTGAGTATGGTTTTTCAGATGTTTCTATAGGTGTGCCAGTAATTCTTGGAAGAAACGGTGTGGAAAAGATATTAGAGCTTAAATTGACAAACAAGGCAAGGCAACGTTTTGAAAAATCTGTTTTGATGATAAAAGAGGCTTTAAAATCGATAAGTAATGATAAGTATAGCAGTTAGTTTCTTAAGTTTTAATGTGGGATATTAACATGAAATTATTAGGTTCTCTAGTGTGTTTTGATACATAATGTATAAGTTACAGTATAATATCTTGATATTCACGATGACACTTGACAGCCAAAACAAAAGTCAGTCGCAGCAAGATGCTCTTGCTTTTCCACATGTTAGGGTTAAGCAGTCTAGGCGGAGCTATATTCCTTCAAATTCTAGTTTTCACAGACATTGCTAACCAAGGATATTTTATGGCGGTTGAAGGCAATCCGCTAATACTAGCATTAGAGATACTTTTAACAGCATTTGCCTTTATTTACTTCATATACATATACCTACGACTATTACGTTCAATAAAATAACCCTGTTTTAAACATCAAAATTTAAAAATCTTCTTTTTAAATTCTTAAATATCCAGAAAAAGTGACAGAAAATTATTAAATATTTTTCAGTAAAACTTGTCAACTAATTTTGTTAAGGAGGCGTAGGATTGAAAAAAATGGAAGTAATATGTTTAATATGCATGAGTTTGCTATTAGCTTCGTCTATTATGTCAACGGTAAGAGGTAAAGATCCTGTTAACATGAAAACATTTTTGAATTCTAACCTTCCAGGGTTGAATATTCAAGTAAATGCTACTGCAGAAGCCCTACCCACTCAAAACATTACCGTTATTTTGAAAATCTCCCAACCCTCTGAGGTAAAGGCGGTGCATATGCATTATTTTAACTTAAGTGTATTCGGTTTTCTTTATGGCAAAGAAAGAGAATTGATTGCGAACATAACGGGTAGCTCGCTGAAGATATATAATATTACACAAAGCTTACCAGAAAATATTTGGGGAACGATGTATGGAGAAATTACTTTAACATGCACTGTTGAGTATGAACAAGAGTTCGGCGAAGGAGTGTCTAGCATTGTTGAAATTGATTATCTTAATGTCACCGTTGGTTTTACCATGACTCATGTAGAAAATATTTATTTAAAGGCCATGGAAGACCAATTTCAAAATTTGAATACTACTTTTTTTGAAAGTTTTAATATGACATTGTCCGAGGAAAACATCGAAAGTTTGAATAGAACTTATTGGGATTATGTGAAAAAGTACAATAGTCTTCAAGGAAGCGAAGTAGAACTAACTAATCTACGTAGTGTTTCTATGCTCTTAGGGATAACTACTGGGATTTTCCTGATTTCCACAGTTTACCTGCTTTTCAGGAAGCCTAAAGAGTACTGGTGATTTCTTAGTTTCCTTATTTTTTGTGTAAGTTTTGGGCTGCTATGAGTGCTAATCCCTTTTCTGTTAGGGCTTTTGCGGTTCGGTTAACAGCTTCATGTTTGTCTAGGTAGTTCTGAAGTAGTTTGGGCATGAGGCCTTTTTCAATTATTTCTTTTTTAGGCATGAAGTAATCTAATATGTCTGATGGGTGCTCTCTGTTTTTGTCAATTTCTGGAACTCCCCCTTCATGTTTGGCACTTAAGTTTTTCACATGATCTGCTATTTCTAATAGTTCGTTAAGGCGGTCGTAAGGTTGTCTGACAATACTTTTTTGGGTTTCTACGATATGATGTTCAATACGAACAATGTCTTCGAAGTCGAAAGCTTTCCTTATGTATGCTGAGAGTTCGATTGTCTGGTTGTTAACAGAATTGGATAGATTAAACCCTACAAGAGGTGTAGTACCATCTTGTCTGCTAAATAGTTTTGCTGTCATTAATGTCCAGAAGATAAAGTAGGGATTATCATTGCCTGCATACACAGAGATTTTGAATTCAATATCGATTCCAAGTTTATGCAACCAGTATCCAAGCATGATGGTTCCTGCGTTTACATTCAAAACTTGCTGAACACCGTACTCAGTATAGTAATAGAGAAATTCGTCCACCCATTTTAAAGCATACTCGTTGGGCACACCCACCCCTCCAAAATAACCGGTTATGGTTTCAGGGCCTCCCAAATGTATGTTTATGGGCATCCCGTCAGGTCCTGGTAAAGTGCCTTTAGTGTCCAAGGTTTGGACATAGGAAGCTCCTATTATTTTCATGGCTGCTGCAAAAGCTAAAACATCACCATCTTCCACTTGTTCTTTCATATTTCTTACGCGAATGTATCGGGCCGGCATCAAATCTTGCTTTTCAATTGCATATTTTGCTTCTTCTATTAACCATGGGAAGAAGTTACATGCACTAATTTCTAAAGTAACGGCAAAAGATTCATCAAACTGCATAGAATCAGCTCTTTCCTTCAAAACTTTTCTTCGATAGTCTGTTATACTAATGAAAGCATTACTGTCTCGCTGCTTGATAAGCCATTCTAAATCCTTCAAGTAAGAGGGATTATTAGCTTCAAGTTTTCTCATAAGATTTTCAAGCTTTCCGGCTTCTCTTGCCTTACGATTAATTTCTTCAATGTCACCATACTTTTCCACAATTTCTAGTAAACTGTTGACGAGGGGGTTGTCATCCTTTAGGAGAAAATTGTTAACTTCTTTTAGTTTTTCTTCATTAATCCATAATTTTTTCTTAAGATCTTCCATAACGACCCTCTCAAATGTGAAAGATATTGGGTATACAGGGCTTCAGGCATTTAGATTTTACTTTTATCTTGAAGAAAATGAACGTCTGGTTTTTCGCTTTTTCTCTTCTTTCATTCTTCTCAAAATAGGAAGTATAGGCTTACCTTTTCTCCATAATTCCTCAAAATATTTTTGTAGAATTTTTGCTAAAGGTGGAATTCTGAGCCATAAAGCTTCCAGAGAATTAGTTGATTCTTGTTTTAAAGGGAAAACAATGATTGTGTCTTTTTCGTCAAACACTACAAATCGAAGGGGGATTTCATTAACATCTAAATATCTTACTTGGCTGCCTGCTTTTACATAATCCTCATATCTCTCTAGCTCTTTCAATGTCCATAATTCTGTTATTTGTCTCACCACTCTAATTCTTGTTCCTCGTTTAAGAGCATGCTTTACAGCTTTGAGTACTTCATTTTCTGGAGGTCGGAGGGAGTTAGAGGCTACGACTATCTCCTTTTCACAGTTTTTTATAGCTTCAACATAAATCGAAATAAATGCAGCATCCCTATTTGTAAACCACACTTTACTCTTTTCAAGTTTAAGCTTTCCAGTTTTTTCATAGATTTGGGAAAGTGACTTTGTTAATGTTTCAACAGCCTTCTTTTTTTCCTCTAACTTCCTTAGCACTTCCTGTTTGATAGAAATAAAAAAGTTTTTTAGTCCTTGGGAGGGTTCGACAGGAGCATAAATTGTTGGCTTACCAGACTGTTCGACTACTAAACCCTTTTCCATTAGACTTTTGAGCACGTCATAGGTTCTAGGTCTTGGTATGTCCGATTTTCGAGCAATCTCGCTTGGTGACATGGGGCCATAAATCGTTAATGAAACATATGCTTGCGATTCATACGAGGATAAGCCTAGCTGTTTGTTTAGTATTTCAATTAACTTCGCCTTGGTTTCCATGTTATTGCCCTTCTTAATTATATGTGCAAGTTCCATATAAGATTTGTTACACATAGATGGTGTAACAAAAACACAAAACTTATATACCGCTCCTACATTTGTATTAATGTTAATGTTACACTTATAAGGTGTAACAAAAGGTGATAAAATATGAAAAGCTTTGGATTTAAAGAAAAGCTCTTTACTTCCACGAAGAAAACACTTGAAATGTTTAAGATTTACCCTACTTCTAATTCAGAGTCGCATGGAAACTGTGAAAAATCAGTTGGTATGTTTATTCGCCATGATGAACTTAAAAAAGTGAAGGACCAAATACTAGAAATGGAAATACTTCAGGCTCAAGCTATCCAAATTATTCGAGATCGTAATCGATGTATTTAGAAACTCTCTCTCTTAAATTTCCTTTTTTATTTTTTGTATTTAGAATTTTATATGGTGAAATTTCTGTTTTTGAATTCAAAGCTTAAATGGTTTTAAAACTAGGTTTTTAGATAAAGGTGTGATGCATGTTTAAGCCAGAAGGAATTTTTCCAGCTCTTGTTACTCCCTTTACAGAGAATGGAAAATCTATAGATGAAGAAAAACTGCGAATTTTGGTTAACCATTGCATCGAGTTAGGCGTTCATGGAGTTGTTCCAGGTGGTACCACAGGAGAATTCGTTAATATGACAATTGAGGAGAGGAAACGCTTGTTGAAAGTAGTTTTAGATGAAGTTAATGGACGTGTTCCCGTGATAGCTGGGACTGGTGCAAGTGGAACAGATAAAGCGTTGGAGATGACAAAATATGCCAAAGATCTCGGTGCTGAGGCTGTTCTCATTGTTACGCCTTTTTATCTTAAGCCCGCAGATCGTGGAATTTATGAACATTATGATACCATAGCAAGCAAAGTGGAAATTCCTATAATATTGTATAATATCCCTCAATGCACAGGGGTAGAACTTTCTTGGCAGATGGTGGAAGACTTAGCCCAAATTCCTAATATTGTAGGGTTGAAAGATAGTAGCGGGCAACTTCGTTACATACTTGCAGTTCTAGAGAAAGTGAGAGATAAGATTAATGTGCTTTGTGGGCACGATGAAGTGGTTGTAGCTGCTTTGGCAGCTGGATGTTCAGGTGCTATATTGGCAAGTGCTAACGTTATTCCAGATATTTGGGTTCAAATCTATAATCATGTTAAAAAAGGTGAACTGCAAAAGGCTCGTGAATTACAGTATAAGATACAGAAAATAGCTAGAATAATAGCGGGAAGTGGCGCTGTAGGCACAAAAGAGGCCCTAAACATGATGAAAATTAAAGTTGGCCCAGTCAGAAGCCCCCTCAGTGTTGGAGGAGAACTCACTTATGAGGCAAGAGAAGAACTACGACTAGACTTGGAAAAATTAGGGAAAATAAAGCGGAAACCGATAACTTTTGAAATTGCTGAAAAACCCTTAGAAAAACGTTTCGTAGCAATTAGCATAACTCCGGAAATTATTAAAGATTTCAAACTGCGAGTTGGAGAAGCCTTAGCTGGTAAAGGTGCAGAGGTAGCTCATATAGACCTTCTTTTAGGTCAAAAAGACGGACCTCTAGGCGAGGCCTTTGCCAAAGCCAAAGCAGCACCAACGCCTGGACATGAGCCTTTAGTTGCTATTCTAGAACCAAATTTAACAGCTAAACCTATAACCCTTATAGTTCCTACTGTTAGGATTACAAGTATGCGTCAAGCCAGCATGATTTACGGGCCAGCTCAAACAGCTGTGGCAAAGGCAGTGATAGACAGTGTTGCTGATGGCACTATTCCTAAAGAGGCCGCTGAAGAGCTTATCATTATAGCTAATGTATTTGTGCATCCAACGGCTGTTGACAGACAAAGAGTTTACATAAATAATTATAAGGCAATGCGCCATGCCATTCGAAAAGCTGTGGAGGGAAGACCAACAGTAAACGAGCTTATTGAGAATAAGGATCGTTCTAAACATCCGTTTAAGTATACCCCCTAGGGAGCTCGCTTTGACTCATCAAAAGATAAAAGAAGGAGACTACGTTCTTCTCTATTTAAGTCATAGGAAAACCTATCTGGTTAAAGTAGAGACTGGAAAGACCTTTCACACCCATAAAGGATATGTAAAATTTGACGATATAATCGGAAAAGAATACGGATCTACCGTTAAAAGTAATTTGGACATCCAATTTGTGGCTTTAAAGCCTCTTTTACGCGATTACATTATGAAATCTGTGCGGCGAACTCAGATAACCTATCCCAAAGACATCGCTCTAATAGTAATGTTTAGTGGAATAGGTCCTGGAAGCCATATTGTTGAGGCGGGAACAGGTACAGGGGCGTTAACTGCCGCTTTAGCCCATTTTGTTAGACCTAACGGCAAAGTTTACAGTTATGAGATTAGAGAAGAGTTTCTAAAGGTTGCAGAGAAAAACCTGAGACGTTCTGGATTATCAGAGTTTGTAAAATTAAAAAAGGGAGATATTACAGCTGGAATAAAGGAAAAAAACATTGATGCTGTTATCCTTGATTTAGCAACTCCGTGGCTTGTCGTTCCTCATGCCTATAACTCTTTGAAGCCATGCGCCACTATAGTGTCATTCAGCCCGACCATAGACCAAGTTGTAAAAACAGTGGACGCCTTAAAGGAGAATAGATTTATCGATATAGAAACAGTAGAGTGTTTGATGCGACAAATGCAGGTTGAGAGGGGGAAAACTCGACCAAAGACATTGATGACAGGGCATACTGGATACATAACTTTTGCTCGTAAAGCAATAAAATAAAGGTAGGTGTAGCGGATTCCGATGGGGCTATCACAAATTTTTCTCTTTTTTGTTAACGTCGTCTTCACTTTTTATTCGACTGGTTAATGCTTCCACGAAAACAGCGATTTTATAGGCCACATAGGCTAAAATAATTGTTACTGACACTTGAGCCAAATCTTCTACTAGTCTAACAATTTCGTTCATGATCTTCCTCCTTTTACTCATTTAAGTCTAATACGTTGATCAAGATTAGGTCCTGTAGTGAGTTCATCATTACCATGCTCTCTGAAACTGTGTAGAGAACATCTTCTATGTAGAGAGACCTTACAATGTAAAGAGACGTGTTGCTTAGATTACCGTTTTCGATATGAGTTATTGTTCCCAGAAGTACAATTTTCGGGTCTAGATCTGGAGAGATTTTAAATACGTATGCCCCCTGCCATACTGCTCTTCCTGAAACATATGGTGGAACTCCATTTGGATATTGTTCTTCGTCTATTTTTGCAACTAGAACTGGAATTACCATCAATTTTCTTTCTTTGTCAAATAGGAAAGCTTTGTGGTCTCTTAGGACAGGGGAGTCTGTTCCTCTGTCACCTATTTCGTATTTTGCTAGTTCTTTTGGATCTGTATAGTTTGAGACATCGAAGAGCGATATTTTGACTCCTTGATACCATGAAAAGTCGCCTTGTTCTGCTATTGTTTCTTTGCCGATTCCTATCATATGGTTTTCATCGTAAGGATGCAAGTAGTCAGAATACCCTGTGATTTTTAGTTCGCCAAGGATTTTCGGGTTGTAAGGGTCTGAAAGGTCTATGACGAAGAATGGGTCAACTTTTCTGAAAGTTACTAGGTAGCAAATGTCTCCCATAAAGCGGGCGGAATGGATTGTTTCTCCAGGTGCTATGCCTTTTATACTGCTGATTATTGCTAAGTCCATGTTTAGAATGTAGACGTTGTTTTCTTGTATGGAGGGTATTATTTTAGGGGCTCCGAATGGATCTTCGGAAACCGAAACTACGGTTCTTGATGTTGTTGCAATTCTGAAGTATTCGTTGTATTCGTCCATGGAAAACTGGTTCAGAACTCTCCCTAGAACTTGTCCATTAGCTACATAAGAAATCTCACCATTTTCTAGATGAATTCTATGCAGTAGAGTTTTTCCATAGTTTCTTATGGCCAGATAGACGTTTTCTTTAGAAACGTAAATCTCTGTTGACCATCCCGATAAGATTGTTTCCTCTGAAACTTCTTGTGTAACAATGTTTATTGCGGTGATCATAGTAAATGTTTGCGAATATTCGGGTGTATCGCTGTAATAGATTTCAGTTGCATGTATAATTTTTGACTCGCCGTTTATGCTGATTTCTGGTAGGTTCACTTCGCCGTCATGTATGTAGGCACCTTTTCTTGTAATGAGGTATACAGATTGATTTATCATTCTTGATGTGAAATATATGCCGTCTACAATTATCTCGTTTTCCAACACAGGGTTTTCTTTATCTGATATATCATAAATTTTAACAGATGTTTCGGGTTCGATTGATGTAGAATTTTCGGAGAATATTACGAGTTTTTCTTGATTTACGAAAATTTGCTTTAATGTGTTTTCTATTGTTATCTTGGATAAAAGTTCCGCATCTTCAGGTGGGTAGGCCTTCACTATGCAAAGTGCTTGTCCGGATATTATGTAAAGATATTCACCGTCTGTTTTAACGATATCTGCTTCATCTACACCTTCAACTTGGATGTTAGTTTGAGAATAATCTAAGCTATAGAGGACCTTGAGTTCTTCCAATAGAGATGCGTATCGCCATGGAAAATTGTTGTTTCTGTATTGCAAGAAACTTTTCAACTCGCTGTAAGAACCGAATTTCCTTAAGGTTGCGGAAGAATATTCGATAGGAAGTCCCAAAATTGTTAAAACGCAAGCAATTATCAGTAATGATACTATTATTATTTTTCCTCTTTTCATTTTAATTCACATTATAATTTGTTCTACTAGCTTGACTTAATGCTATGTTTTAGAACACTATTGTACTAAAACTAGAACAGGATTTTAGATTTTTAGACATCAAAGCTTGACTTATCCTGCTTTGTCATGAATTTTCTTAGAAGCAGGTAACCAGGAGTTGCAATTAATAGTCCTACAACGAAAATGATGACTCCATCAAATGGATTTTCGATTTTCTGAGGCAGAGCGTAGTCTTTCATTTGGGATAACCTTCCCTCAAGGAAGCCAGGTGCATAATAGGCTGCGTTTCTCTCTGAGATAGGCTTAGTTCTTGATACGATGGCTGTAGGGATAAGTATTAGAGTTATTCCTAGAAAAATGGCGATTGAAAGGTAAGCTATTGCCTTTTTCATTTTAATTTTTCTCCACGTTAAGATAGTATAGGTTGTTGTTTTTAGTTCTACTTTTTAGTACAGCATGAAGAGGTATCAAAATGGTCTTGCCTTCCATAATCTAATTGTCTCAATCCATAAGATTGCTGCAGATATAGATCCGAACATTAGAGCGTAAATGCTTAGAAAAATATATCCTAAACTACACATTACAAGGTAAGTTGTTAACATGGTTGTAAGAAGAACAGAATAGAAAAAATATCTTGGAACAAGATAACGTCCCATACGAGTGAAGAATTTTAAGATGCCAACTTTAACTTCTTCTTTAAGCACATATTCGCCTGTAATCTTTTTTCTTACAAGTCCCAAATCTTGAAGCTTTTCTAAATGATGAACCGCAACGCTGGGACTGGAAAACCTTAATGCCCTTTGAACCTGACGAATTCCCACCATGTGAGTGGGTTGTTGAAGAAGATACCAATATACTAGAAGAGTTTTTCCCTTCAATGAAGACTCTATAATCCTTAGATCGTTTTCATCTAGGCTCTTAGACATGAGTTTCCCTGATACAAATAGTGGTCTAACCGTTTAAAAGTTCTAATATAAAACTGATGAACGTGTCATTTTCGTTTTAGCGGTAACCTTTAGGGGCGATGTCTAGGTTTGCCGAATGATATTAAAGTGCCGTCCGAGTAACTCTGAGATTTCATCTTGTATCAACCTAATGCCTTCTCATCATCCGGCAAAAAATAGTAACTAGACAAAAAATAAAAAGGTTCCTAACAGGCTAGTTTCGGTTTCCTTAGCTTGGTTAGATTTTAAAAGATTTAAGTGCGTTTTCTAATCTATGGGCAAAATTAAAGCTTTGAAGCCTCAACAAGATGCTTTTGGTCAGATGATATGGGCTCGTTATAAAGGAGAGGAGGTTTTTGAAGTAGTAGAAAGAGATGACGGTTACATTGATGCGATAGATTCGAAAGGTTATTTCTCTGAATATAAAGATTGGAGTCTAATTGAACAAAAAGCCATACGATTGGTTAAGGAAAAGTTTTGGATATCGGTTGTGGAGCTGGCAGACATTCGTTATATTTGCAGAAGAAAGGTTTTGATGTCCTTGGCATCGACATTTCTCCCCTTGTAATAAAGGTCTGCCAGTTGATGGGTTTAAAGAAAGCCATAGTTATGTCCATTGAAGAGTTGGATTTTGAGCCTAATTCTTTTGATACTGTTATTATGATGGGAAACAACTTTGGATTATTCGGTAATTTTAAGAAGGCTAAAAGGTTGCTTAGAAAACTTCATAAAATAACTTCGGGAAAAGCTTTGATTATTGCTGAAACTAGAGACCCGTATAAGACTGATAATCCTTCGCATTTGGAGTATCATAAACGAAATAAGGAGAGGGGCAGAATGGGTGGACAGATTAGAATTAGGAATAGATTTCGAAAGTACGTTGGCAGATGGTTTGATTATTTGATGGTTTCCAAAGAAGAGATGCAAGATATACTTGAAGGGACAGGATGGAAGATTAAGAATTTCATCGATTCTGAAGAGCCACAATATATAGCTGTTATGGACAAATTGTAACAGAGGTTTCATCTTTCTAAATGAGACATTGTACAAAAATAAGGGCACAAAGAAATAAGCAACATTTAGTGAGACGCAATCTTAGCATAGCCTCAAGAAACATCTTAGGTAAACCCCTATCACTTGAGGAAAATCCTTTGGAGTTTTGTTTACTCAAGGAGTTTCTTCTTTGCCTTTCTATATTCTTCCTTAGTTATTGCCCCTGTGTCCAGCAGATTCTTTAATTTTTCAAGCTTTTCAACAATAGTTTCTCTTGTTGCTTGAGGAGGAGGCAGTTGAGGTCTTTTAGCCATTTTTTCCAGAGAAGTTGAGATTTTTTGCTGCTGAAAAACTTCCCTCCACTCTGTTAGCTTGCTTATTAAAAGCTCTCGGGCTTTTCCAGGATCTGCAATATCCCATAACCTATTCCCTCTGCCTTTCACGATGGTAGGTGTTACACCACCAGCTCCAACAATAACACCGCTTCCAACAGCTCCTCCCCCTCCCACATACCCTACTTCCAATCCTGACTCAGTTACAAACACCAGCGAACCACAATTGTATATCCTTGCTAAAATCCCTTGCATGATATGTACATCGTTAATCTGATCAAAAGTGATTTCTCGAACATAATTTCCGAAAATCCAAGACTTAACAATTCTAACCGATCTCTCCGTGATGTAATAGGTGAAAGCGTTTTTGTTATAATAGTAAATCACGAAAAACACAAAGTAAAAAACAAGCCAGCTCAAAAGCAAAATGGGCATATATATGAAAATCAGGAAAAGATAACTCAACAACAGTGTTGCTATAACGAAAATTATAACGGATTTTATCAATGTTTTCTTCATGAAGGGTTTACTGGACCATAAAACGGACAAGATTCCACCACTTCATAATCTGCAAATATCCCTAAATAATTTAGGGTCCGCAGAATCGTTTCAAAGGGTGGAAACTTGTCGAACTTTGATGTTTGCAGTTATTGAACTATTTTCCTAGCCCTTAACCGCTCTTTCAAATAGCTTTCGTCAATCCACTCGTCTTTATATTCGTATTCCACCCTTTCTCTTGCTGGACATTTCTCCTTAATTTCCGCTTCTGAAAGAAGACAAGAGCCGTCGCTGGCCAAATAAGAACAATCAAAATCTAAACATCTCTTGCCCACTTTCTTTCCTCCACACTGGCTGAGCGTATACCGACACTATGTAATTCAACGAAAGAATATAAAGATTATTCCCAAAAAGATGGACAAATGTTCAATAATTATCTATATTAGCAATACTTCTGTTCAAAAACAAAAAGGATGAACCCCTTTCTACAACAGGCTTCTCTAAAAACATCCCTTTGCCAGTAAAAGGACAGTTTTCCTGTCAAATGTCTCTCGGAAAAAAGATAACATAATCAGAATAAACTTTGAAAATGTTAAGAAGAATGAAAAGCCTTTGCTTAAAGCATTAATCAAGATAAAAGCCAAAAACCCGGAATTTGACTTAGAACAAATCTATAATATGAACAAACCTATGTTTACTAAGGAAAAACTGTTAGAGAAGCTTTTCGAATAATATATTTAAATACAGCTGGACTTAGCACGACAGAAAAACAAGATATACTCTTATAGGCATAAGTTTGTGCTTCCCTAATCACAGAAAAAGGGAGTTTGCAGGAGAGATCCAAGATAGATGAATTAAGATCAACATGCCAGCTTTTTTGGCAACTCACGAACGCGTTCTAGTGTTGCTTACATTTTTCTTTCAAACAGTCAAGGGCTCGACCATACTCGTCGCTTTGTTTAGCCCATTCTAATAGTCGTTCGCATGGGAACGCACTGCACTCATAGCAAAACTTCTGCCCTTTATCGTCAACGCAGCACTTGAGGATCCAACAGTCTGGCGACCAATGCACGGAGCGATCGCCCCGACATCCGTTACAATACATATGACGCTCAATTACTTCATTTATCCCCTCATTCTCCTTTAGCCACCCTTCCTTTCTAAACCAAGCAACAATGCGTCGTGCTGCTCTAGGATCACGTGGCGCTATGTGTATGTCACAAGAACCACAATCTAACCCGCAGACAGCAATCATTTCCTTCTCCGACTTCAACATCATCGACCTCAGATTGACATCCGCGAGCCTTAATTTTCATGTTGAAGTATAATTCTTTTTTGGCTACACGATATCTGTTCTGAATTACACACTAAAAAAGAGGGAGTTTGCGGGAAATCTCTATTTTCTGTGAAATATGGATTTGAAATCCATATTTTCTCTTCATAAGCTAGTTAAATGCCTTAAACCTATGTTAGTTCACGAAAAATGGAGGAGGTAAATTTGGAATATAAGATAACATTTGAAAAAAGAAAGGAATTGGAAACAAAGTTGGCTGAAGTTTTTAAGGGAAGCATGAAGGAACTTTCGACAGAATTGCAAGAAATATTACTAGATGACCTAGTTACAGCGTTTCAAAATAGAATAAACGTGTTAATTCTGGCACAAGAAAAAGGGAACTACTAACATAAAAGTAAAGAAGAAAAACGTTGAGTTCAAATCCATAAAAGCTTTATATAAAAAGGTTGAAAATATCGCCAAGAGGTCTGGATGATGAGACGATCCAAACTTGAAATGTATATAGATATCCTAAAAGTGTTAGCCCATCGCGGCCCACTAAAACTAACTCATATAATGTACAAAGCTAACGTAAACTGCAGCGTATTAAAACAATACTTAGCGTTTCTGATGAAACAAAACCTAGTTGAGGAAAGAACTGTAGGGAAAAGCCGTGTAGTTTATGCAATAACCCAGAGAGGCATTACAGTGCTGAAGTACTTTAGAGAACTGAAACAAGTTCTGCCAATAGTGGAAGAGCCAAGAAACAGACTTCCTGTACCATATTAATCCTTCCACTTTTAATAAAACTGTTCCTAACTTTTACTGACATTACTAAACTTCTTTTTTTATCCTAAACACCCTCGATAAATAGATACTTAACGCTCTTATAGCAAAATATCATAATGGGTGCGGCGATTTTAGAACGAGTTTTTAATATAAATAATATAAATAATATAAATAGTTAATATTTACTTCGAAAATAATTATGCTTGTTTCGTAAGACTTAATAAACCCCACCTTCACTAAATTAGTGTATATGCGTAAAACAACGGGGAAATCAGTGTGGCTAGACAAGATGTTCTGGGGAAAAAACCTTTGCAAGTTCTAGAGAAGATTAGGGAAAACCTTGAGAGGCTCAATGAGAAAATGGAGATCATGATTGAACTGCAGAAACATGAAAAGAAAGAAGCGCAACTGTTACCTGACGCACCGTTAGATGTTATGACTTTACTTTCTATGCCCGATCATCTTCGAAAAACGGCTATGACGGTTTGCAGGTTGGGCCGTGCTACGGCTGAAGAGGTGGCTGAGCAGACGCATAGAGCTAGGGCTGTGGAAAGTGCCTATCTCAATCAGCTTGTTATTATGGGGTACTTAAAAAAAGAGAGGGTTGGAAGGAAAGCTTATTTCTATGTAGATAGGGAAGGGCAAGGGTGACCACCGTGGGAAAAATAATAGCTGTGCATTCTTACAAAGGAGGAACGGGGAAAACACTCCTTTCTCTTAATCTTGCCGCCACATTAGTTAAGCATGGTAAAAAAGTATGTTTATTTGACATGGACTTTAGGGCTCCAAGCCTTTCCACCTTATTAAAGATCGATAAGGCTGAATATTGGCTAAATGACTATTTGAATGGAATCTGTAACATTGATAAAGTTCTGATAGACCTCAGCGAAAGAATTCATAATTCAGGAAGTTTGTTCGTCGGGTTAGCTAATCCAGCAACAGAAGCCATTAGAGATATGAGTTCTAAAGATAGAAAATGGGAAATGCGTGCTTTGGGGAGACTTTTATCCCTTAGAAACTCTCTTATAAAAGAGGAAGGCTTTGACTATCTCATTTTGGATACAAGTCCTGGACTACAATACTCCTCTATAAACGCTATTGTCACTGCTGATTTAGTGCTTGTCGCTACGACCTTTGATAGGTCAGATGTCGATGGAACGAAACGTATGCTAAGAGAACTCTACGACTTATTTGAAAAAAAGACAGAAATAGTTCTAAACAAGGTCCTGCACAATTCTTCTCTCAAATTTGAAGAAGAATTAGGAACAAAGATGAAAGACGAGTATCAAGTCCCCCTGCTCGGAATAATACCTTGCTTCTGCGACGTGCTAAAAAGTGAAGGAAACATAATTTTCGCTCAGGAAAAACCAGACCATCTCTTTACAAAAATCTTGGAGGAGATGGCACGTAAGATAGATACTATGGATTAGAGTTTATTGCTCCAGTATCTTGTTCACAAGTTGGTATACCTTGCAGTTTCTACACTTCTCATAGTCTTTTTCAATACACTCTTTGCATATAATGCGGTTTAACTCTTTAATTTCAGATCTCATAGCCACTAGATCCCCGAGCTACAATCAAAACCGATCCTATAATATACTCTTATTTCATTCTCGTAATATTTCAGACACTATAACTTTTAACACGGTAAACTTATATTTGCTTCAACGCAAAATCTGTATTTGGTGTATGATTTGAATAGACACCTAGCATTAACTACACTGGCTTGGGGATTATTTCTCGTCCTAATTGGAGGCTTATGGGCTGCGAGTGGCATCTACCACTTTGACGCTGGTCCTTACCTAGCTTTAGGGGCTGGTTTGATATTGATAGGATTAAACCTTGCCAGAACAGGTTTGGGAATGCGACTAAGTAAATTTAGCCTGTTCATAGGATTAGTAGCTTTAGCCTTTGGGGGTTCTGGAGTTATAGGTTATCCGTTGCCTTTGTTTGAGACAATAATAATACTGATAGGCTTGTTCATAATCGCAGAAGCTGTGAGAGCCCTAGCAAAGTCTAAATAATGCGTATACAATTTTGGAAATCTGAATTACATCTAAAGTTTGGAGACCAGTCAATTATTGGACAGATCAGCTGTTATCCTTGCAGGCGGGTTTTCCAAAAGATTCGGACAAGACAAGGGACTGATAAAACTTATTAGGAAGCCTTTGATAACCCACGTGCTAAACGCTGTAAAAAGAATTGTTGACGAGAGACTCGTTGTTTTAAGCTCCAAGACTCAAGCCGAAAATTACCTAGGGATTGTTAGTTCTGATGTAAAGGTTCTTGTTGACAAGGGCAAAGTGCAAAGTCCCCTTGTTGGAGCTTTCACTGGTTTTCGAGAAGCAAAAGGAAAGTATACGCTTCTTCTTCCATGTGATACTCCTTTTGTTTCTAAGGAAATTATCTCTTTGCTTTTCGAAATCTGCATTGGCAGAAATGCAGTTATTCCCCGTTGGCCTAACGACTACATAGAGCCTCTGCAAGCAGTATATTGCACTAAACCAGCTTTTGAATCCGCAAGAAAAGCTCTTGACGATGGAAGTTTGAATATGCGAGGATTAATAAATAGACTCAATGGTGTGCGATATATTTCTACTATGGTTTTACAGCAATTAGACCCGAAACTTACGACCTTTTTTAATATTAATACTCCTTTAGACATTAGAAAAGCGGAACATATGTTAAAACGCCAGAATCCTTGAAAAAAGGTAAGGGGTACCTATTAGGATCCTAATAGGATGCGCAAAATCCCAGATACATTTTTACTAGTGTCTATAAATATCATGATTTTTCTTGCTTGCCTTCTTTTTTCTTTTGGTTTCCAAATCTTGTTGCATTTTTTCGCAGCGTCTATACCATAATATTTCGTAATCCCGTTGAGGCACAACTCTATTCTTTAAGTCGCCTATCGTGTAAATCCCCTCTTTTTTGCACCATTCCACACAGATTTCATAGGCATCCCAGTCAAGCTCTTCATCTTCCCAATAAACAGGAACTTCAGAAAGATTATGTAGAAAAGCAGCAAAAGCCCTCGTATGACCATCCACAAAAATAATATCTTCTCCAAGTTTCTTAACTGGTATGGGTTCAAGTGATTCAGGCTTGTTAGGATCAAACGTTTTCATTACTGCAGATAATTTTTTAGAACTTATGTATAATTGACTGGGTTGTATCTTACTCAGTTTCATCATAAATGTTTCAGTCATCAATCACACTTCTTGGAAAGGTCTTCAAGTTTTTTGGTTAGGTTGGAACATATGCCTAAACACGAAATAGATTTAGTGGCATTCTGCATATTTCTCAGTTTCCCAAAAAAGTTTGTCTATATCTTCTTTCAAGTGAGAAGTGCTTAATGCTCCCACATGTGTCGGTAGAAAGAAAACACCATTCGTAATTAAATGGAGATGATATTCCATAAGTTTCTCTCTGTTTGCTTTAGAGGCCCCACTAGCATCTTTGACTTCCTCTCTTGTAAAATGAACATTAAACAATGAGCTTGCTCCGGTAACTTGAACATCTAACGAGTTGTTTTCAAAAATCTCCTTTAACCGTCTTCTTACTTCTTGCCCCAGCATATTTAATTGGTTTATTAAACTTCCATCTTCCAATAGTTTTAATGTGGCAATTCCAGCGGTCATAGTTATTGGATTTGCAGTAAATGTTCCTCCGTGAAAAGAGTATTGCGGTCTTGGATAAAGGGTTGTATCTAAACGTTCCATGATTTCTCGTCGTCCGCAGAATGCACCTACAGGAAAACCTCCTCCTAAAATTTTTCCAAAAACGCTTAGGTCTGCATCTACACCATAATATTGTTGAGCTCCTCCTGGAGCAAGTCGGAAACCCGTTATAACTTCGTCGAAAATTAGTAAGATTTCGTTTTCGTCGCAAAATTCTCTTAATTCCTTTAAGAACTCTTTTTCTGCTGGTATGCCTCCGCCAGCTCCAAGAACAGGTTCAATTATAACCGAAGCTACCTCTTGATTTCTTAATCTTCTTTTTACTTCTTCGAGATTATTGAAAGGTAAAAGAATAGTGTCTTGAAGAGACCCTGTTGTCAAGCCTGCGGATTCTGGAATGCTGAAAGGGTGCTTAACTCCTATGTGTAGGGCGTCATAGCCTCCGTGCCATCCTCCCTCAAATTTGGCGATCTTATCTTTTCCTGTATATGCACGGGACAAGCGTATAGCATACATGTTTGCCTCTGTTCCAGAATTTGTGAACCGCACCATTTCAGCGTTAGGCACCATTCTTGCGACCTGCTCGGCTAACCTAATCTCTAATTCATGGGCTGTTCCATAATGTGTTCCATTTTCAAGCTGTTTTTTGACGGCTTCCATAACAGTTGAAGGGCTATGTCCCAATATCATGGCCGTGTGCCCTAACCAAAAGTCTATATACTCATTCCCGTCTACATCGTAAAGCTTGCTTCCCTTAGCCTTAAAAGTGTAAAAAGGGTAAGGTTCAAAAAATCTTATTCCGTAAGAAACTCCTGCAGGCAGAACCCTTTTTGCTCTTTCGTATAACGCCTTAGATTTTTTGGTTTTGTAAATGTATTTTTCAGGCATCTAAAAACCTTTTTCACTGTTTTTGCTTATGAGTTATTATAATTTCTACGGCTTCTTTTAAATCGTTTACAATAAAATCTGCTTGGGGACATTTGATGTTTTCTCTTTTTCTGTCTAAAAGTATTGTTTTAATGCCTAATTTTAGGCAATTCAACATCTAAGAGAACGTTATCACCTATCATTATTGCTTCATTTGTTTCAACTTTTAGAATTTCTAAGACTTTTCTATATCCTTTCGGGTTTGATTTGTCGCATTTTACTTTATAGCCTGTCATGACGAAATCTAAGAACTTCTCTATAGGCTCAATGGCTTTTTTAAACTGAAAATCTGCAATTGTTGTTACTATCGCTGTTTTAAACCCATTCTGTTTTGCCATTATTACTGCTTCGGCAGCGTCAGGATAAAGTTTAGGGACTTCTTTCAAGAAGTTTAACAATAGTATCTAATGTTTCTTTGTCAACCTTTACATTAAGGCACCACAATATCCTCGAAAAATAAGAACGCCAATTTTTATAACCATATTTTGGATAGTCAACCATCGAAACAAAGAACCATGCAGCTCTAAGTTGCTGTGGAGAGACATCATATCCTCTGCAAAACAAATATTCGGAGAGCTCCACATCGCTCACTGGATCTTTCACAAAAGCAAGAGTACCGTGCAAATCGAATAGTACTGCCTTTATCTTATCCACCAAGCACCACTCTGCCTTAGTACATTATTTCTATAGAAAACTTTTTAAGCAAATCGCTAAAATGGTTTGTTTTACACCTTCTTACCTAAAATTTGGAGAATCAATTGATGAATATTGAGCGAAATTTGATAATTTCGATATTAAAATTAACACAAAATGGTCCAATTTCAAAAGAAATAGTCAAAAAAGATGCTATTATTGCCTCTGAAATTGCTGAAAAAATATTTAGAAAATTACATGACAGCGGACTTGTTTATTTAAGAGAAAATTTTCTAAAGGCTGACAGTTTACAGCGTCTCAAACTTACTCTTTATGCCCTACAATTAGGGGCTGATCTTGAACATGTGAGTAGGTTTCTCGGATGGAAAGAGTTTGAGAGCATTGCTGCCATTGCCTTCAAAAGAAACGGCTACCATATTCTCAGAAATTTACGATTTAAACATCTTGACCGTAGATGGGAAATAGATATTGTAGGATTCAGAAAACCTAAGGTATTATGCGTGGATTGCAAACATTGGCGTCATAATTTTTCTCCTTCAGTCTTAAAACGTATTGTTGAAGAACAAGTTGTCAGAACTCTGGCCCTTGCCGAGATCTCATCAAATATGATAAGTAAAATGGAGTGGACTTCTTGGAAAACAGTCAAGTTTTTCCCAATAATTTTGTCTCTTCTTTCCAGTAGATTCAAATTCTATGAAAATGTGCCAATAGTTCCTATACTTCAACTACAAGATTTTATAAATAAACTACCGGCCCATGAGAACTCTCTTAAGCATTTCACAAGACCCTAACCCACAAGCTCCACAACAGATCCTAAAGCTTGTCCAGGTACACCCTTTCTAAATCTTGCTCTAACTAAGCCTTTCTTACCATGTAAAGCCACAATTTTCCCGATAATCTTTTTTTCTCCACTTTTCCATGCTATTTTCCTTCCAATAAGTCTGCTGGCCTCTGAGGCTGAATCAATGTGTTTAAACTGAATTATACATTCCTTGGGTTTTTGAGTTTTGAGACCTAATCGATAATTTACTATAATTCCTTTAATAGATTGGGTCAAGATTTCCACCCGAAGTATGTACCTTCAAATAACCGCCTATTTTTAAGTTTTCCCTAGTTTACTCATCAACTTACCTTATTGGGCTTAAAATTTCCTCTGTCTCTCTTCAATATTCTAGCCTTTTCTGGAAGCTTACCTTCTTCCCAATCCTTCCATTTAATCTCTTTAAAAATCCATCTTTTTCCAAGATGGGCTGCAATAACAGCATGTTTAAACCTTCTTTCTAAAGGAATTAATTCCTCAAGAAATCTGAAAAGTTTGTCAATTTGTTTTCTCGGAAAATAAGCATAATAACTTGCATTCTTAACCTCAAAAGCATAAACATCTTCCCCTTTCCTAGCGATAACATCGGGTAATGGGCTTAAGCTTGGATTGCTAACTGGCACACGCACTGCATTAAATCCATACTTTGTCAGAAGTCTCACAAGAACATTTTCACTGTAGAAACCCCTTTTACGCCATCTACGAATTCTAGCCTTATCCGCACCTCTAACCATTAAGGAGTCCTCTCAGCCCTTTCCCTTTAAGATTTCATTTTGCTTCAAAAATTAGGGTTTTCTACGTTTATAAGTTTGAACCGGAATTTCGATAGCGGTTTTCTCCACTAAACACTCCCTCAAATAATCATCCAAAGTTGCTGCAGGAACCACCTCGATTTTATAATCCCTAACATCAATAGAACAATCATAGTTTTTCTGCGGAATAACAACTTTCTTGAAACCCCAGGCTTCGGCAGCCTTAATCTTCTCGTAAATACCTCCAACAGCAGTGATTTGGATAGAATCTCCGACTCCTAAGTTTATCTCTCCAGTAACTGCTACATCCTGCCTTATTGGTTTGTCTTCAATAAGGGAGCAAAGGAGAATTGCCATGGTGACTCCTGCAGAAGGGCCATCAACACCATAAGATTGGGCAAAATCTATGTGCGTTAAATAATCCTGAGCTATATCTATTCCATATTTTTGCAGTATCACACTGCGAACTTTAGCTATGCTGTCTGAAATAAAACTTTGTCCTTTAGCTACCCCTGTAACCTTGTAATAGCCTTCTATTGGATAATTTCTTGAAAGCTTGCTTCTTTTAACCATGTGAGCCTTCACACAGAGGACACTGCCAGTCATTTCTCCACTATAAGGGTCTCTAACAACAGCTAAACCATAAATCTGCCCAAGCTTAACTCCCTTAGGCGTTATTTCAAGAAGCTTACCCCTCTCACTTAATTGATGTTCCAGAATCTGCTTTTGAATTGTCTTGCAATGATGTTCTATAGCCTCTCGAACATGTCTCCTTTCTACCAGTTGACATCTTTCATTCATTGCCAAGGTAGCAGCTGTCTTTATAATGGCAATTAATGGTCTAAACCTTGTAGTTAATGCATCCTTTTTGTTGCTTCTTCTTCTTCCTTCTTCCACTATTTCCTCACAAGCTTCACGGCTAAAAGCTATAAGGTTGAAACGCTTAACTTCTTGAGCTATAAATTGAACATATTTACGTCTGTTTTCAACAGTGTTAGGCATATCATTGTTCATTTTGACAACTTTTCCATATCCGTAAATACGATCCATAAGCGCTGGATGAATCTGACCTATACTGTCAAAGTTTCCAGCTCCTACCAGAAAGGTGATAGCTGGTACCGGTTCTGTTGCGACAGCCATAGCTGCAGTATCCCCACCATGCCATCTTCCCCTTAAAGTTATAGGCAGCTGTCCTTCTTCAAGCACTGTCAAAAGAGTTATGGCTTCTTCCGGATTCAGATTTTTTATTTCATCGATATACAGTATTCCTAAGGAAGCCCGATGAATGTCTCCTGCTGTAACCCTCTGATGCTCAGGCGTGCCAAGTCCGCCTGTTTGATAAGGATCCCAAGCTATAGAACCGAAAAGCTGGGCACTTCTATGGCCTGTTGCATCAACAAAGGGTGCGTGCCCTGAGCTATTGTCTACTATTAGTTTTGGGACGTCTGTTTGCTGAGCGCCTCCAACTCCCCTTAAGTTTCCAAGGCCTCCCAGTCTTGAAAACCACCACATGAAAACGCTGAAAAATATTAAACTTCCACCTGGAATGAAGGTTAGAGGCACAAGCCCCACAATCTTTCCTAGGAAATAGTCCAGAAAATTGTAATTATAATATTGCTGTAAGGGTTGTCCTGTATCCGAAGGGTTCGCTTCCCAAGTTTGCCATGCTTGATACATGAAATAAAAACCTAGGGAAATCAAAAACAATCCGAGGAACAAAAGGAACAACTGCAATACTCTAAATCCGACTTTTGTTATAAATTTCCTTTTGAATTCTTTAAGCTGTTCTATTCGTAAAATCTTTTTTCCTTCACCAGCTTTATGAATTGAAATTTTCGGTTGACTTGGCAAGGCTGAATTTTTCCAGCATAACACATCAAAAAGTTGTATGCCGTTTTCACTGTAAACTTGCGTCAACTTTTCAGCCAAAGCTCTACCAATTAAGGACTTACCAGTTCCAGGATCCCCTAGAAGAAGAAGATATGGACCAGGACTTATGACTGTTTTAGCTGAAGGCTTAGGCTTATTTAGATCACTCCAAATTTCGTACCATCTAGTTTCTTCAAGCCACCTTAGCTTATGCACCCATTCATCAAGGCATAAGAAGCATTCGCTTAAAGCTTGTTCTTGCCCTATAACCCAATTTATAAGATTATCATCAACCGGAAATCCTTCAGTACTTTCAAACTTCCCCCAATCCCATTTTACCCTAACTTTTCGCCCCTCAACATTTCTTTCAAGAATTTCAACATCATTTCCAAAAGGGTTAACGGGCAAGATAAACACCTTTTGCCTTCTCATCCTCCAATCAACACAGATACCATTCTGTTATTATAGAGGTTATTTCAGAATCAGCAATATACAAAAACACATAACATGATCTAACTATACGAAAAATTCTCGAAAGACTCCTTTTAAATTTTTACCCCTTTTTTCTTCTTTTTTTCTTACAGAAAACTATTTTTATATCTGTTGTCTTTCGAAATAATTTCAAGCAGAAACGACATAAAAATTTCCCGCAAAGACCAAAATCGTAAAACCTAAATTAGCCTTAAAACCTCAAAAAAGGCTCAAAACAGACTTTTCTATTCTCCCCCTTAACTCTTCCAATGGACATTACCAAAGCCTTATAGAAAAACTGTCGAAAATCTCCATGTAAAACTTTCGACCATCAACTTCGTAAAAGCTTCGAGTTTATGCTCTCTGATAATATAGTTTGAAGGCATTCTCTTAAAAGAACGCTAAAATGGAAGAGACTACCATTGGCTTTCAGTTTTAATTTTTTTGAGGATTTTCCTTTAATATCCTACTAAACACTTTTTTTAGGGTGAGTCTGGTTGATGCTTTCGTATACAGATGAGGTTGGTGCAACTGTTTAGGTTTATCACCAGACGGTTTTTGGATGTTGTTTTTGATTTGGGAATAGTGTAATTTTTGGCTTGTTTTCTTGAGCATAGGAATTTGTTGCGTTTAGAGTACACTAAATCTTCGATATTTTCAAGATTCCCATGATCATTATTTTCTCTTCAGTGCGTTTGGTTGTAATCGTATTACCATGCTAGACATCATCTCACCAGCGTTTTCCAGAGGCAAACGGTATACAAAAGCATCAACGCAACTCCCTGTTTTGGGAGCTCTGAGAAAGATGTCTGTGTTTTTAGTTCTCTGAAGAAAAAGAGGAAAGATGTTGGTTTAGTAGTTGAGCCTGTACTAATAGTTGCGTCTATTCTGAATTGTTAAGGTTGATTGCTAATAAAGAAGTTTAGATGTTAGTATGGAAACCAAATGATGACGAGCTTGGTTGAACAGGTTACGCGAATGAAGTTAAGAGCGTTTGACTCTTTCATCATTTGCAACTAGTAAATAAATAGTTTATGTTTATGCAAATTCGGAAAAAGTTTTTCAGAGATTGTACCTATTAATGACAAAATATCAAAATGGAGGAAGTAAATGTCTTGTCAAGCTTTAGAGTCATTAACCATATCTACAGTTTTTCAACTAAGGGCGAAATAGACTTTATAGATCTAACAAGCAAAGTGCAAGAAACGGTTTCTCGTTCCGGGGTGAAAAACGGCCTTGTGCATATCTTTGCCCCTCACGCTACAGGCATACTAATTCTAACAGAAAACGAATACGGATTGTTAAACGACATTAAAAATTTCCTCGAAAAAATAATTCCCAGAAGGGGAGGTTATATGCATCCTTCCAATGCTCATTCTCATTTGAGATCAATGCTCCTACCTCCTGACAAAACCTTGCCAATAATAGATGGCCGTGTAGAATTTGGGACCTGGCAGTCGCTAATTTTTGTAGAAACAGATATTCATCCCAGAAAAAGAACAGTAATCATCCAAGTAATGGGCGAATAAACATAGCATTCATGCTTTAAATCGTTGTCCTCCTTCTTTTGTTTTAATTCACAGTATTGAATCAACAGAATTCTTGCCAATCTAACACATTTTATAAAATTGCTTTTCGTTTTCCATTTCTATTAAAATCCTTTTAAAATCCGTCAAATTTAAATTTTTCAAAGCTTCTGTGTTTTTTATCATATTAATTTTTTATTCTTTAATGTTAATTTTTTATGAATTCGTTTGAGTTCGTTGCTCTTAACTAAGCTTCTAGATAAGTTGAAGGTGTTATCTCGGTTTTTTGGTGGAAGTAGCATAACTGATACGTTTCTTTTATGTTGTTTTTTTAAATAATTGTGCATAGATTCGGCAATTTCTGCTGTCTGTATTTTTTCTTATAGTCTTCGGTTATTTTCGAATATAGAAAATGGTCTTGCCTGTTTTTGAGGATTATTATTCCTACAAAGAATTCCTTGAGATTGTTCATAAGCAATAAGATGGCGTGAATTCTGAGAATCAAGAATAAATTGATGCAACCTTAACCCTGTAACAACCAATTTCTTTATTCTAAGTAAAGTTATTGGGGTTTCCTTGCAAAGGTTAATAAGCACGGCCAGCTACTATGATCATAAGCAGTTAGTTTAGGAAAAGGTAGAACGGTTACAAACGGTTTTGCGTTTTTTGCTATTCTAACTGCATGTTTAACTGAGGTGATAAAATGTCAGGCATATTCGAGGCAAGCAAACCTAGATTCAACGTTAAGAAACCTGTTGAACTCAACAAAGAGTATGAAGCGGAAATTGAAGATATGAGTAGACGAGGCGACGGAATAGCAAAAATTGAAGGCTTTGTCATATTTGTACCAAATGCTAAGCAAGGAGAACGCGTAAAATTCAAAATAACAAGAGTTGGAAACCGATTTGCGATTGGAGAGTTAGTATAACATTGACTAACAGAAAGTCTAGAAAGACAAATATTCAAGAAGAGGATGATGTATAAAGCTATGCCTAGAGATCCCGTATGTGGCATGATTCTGAACGAGAAAACTAGCAAGTTTAAGATTAAACATGAGGGTAAAACCTACTATTTCTGTAGTGTAAACTGTAAGAAGAAGTTTAAAAAAAACCGCAATAAATTTGCGAAGTAAAAACATTTCAAGGTACAATCTAACAGGTACCACCAGAATCAATCAGAAGAATGAAAAGGAGGGAGAAATAAACAATGAACGAAAAAGAAGAAGAGAAAGAAAACATTCAAAAGAAAGAGACTACCAAAGAGGAAAAAACCGAAGAAACCCAGAAGAGACCCCGAATCCAAGAAAACACGATATTCATCGGAAGGAAACCACCAATGAATTATGTCTTAGCAGTGATAACAGGTCTATCAGCATCCAATGTTAAAGAAATAAACCTAAAAGCTCGCGGCCGAGCAATTTCAACAGCAGTGGACGTCGCCGAGATTACCAGAAGCAGATTCATGAAAAATTTAGAAGTAAGCAAGATTGCACTTGGCACAGAGGAAATGCCTCCCAGAGAAGGAGAGAACAGAGCTAGAATGGTTTCAACAATTGAAATAACTCTTACAAGAGAGTAGGAAAACAATGCAGAAAAAAACGGTCGGCGAGTATCTCGCTTTTCTTTCAGTAAAATATGAGGTTAAGCCTCACAAACTCTTCAAAGCCTTAATTTCCGCATGGAAAAATCATACAGCAAACTGTGGTAAACTTTCTATAACATGTCGCAAGAAGATTCGAGGAGGCAAAGCTATTTTCTTATTAACAAATAAGGGTAAAGTTGTGGCACAATTTCCTATTTCAGAAAAATTTCTACGGGAAAAAAATCCAATTACTCAGTCTCAGAATACAAGCTTGATCCGCAGCTATTTAGCTAAAAAGGCGGACAGAAAACGCCATTCTCTTAACATAAGGGATTTAAAAAAAGGAATGAAACAAATAAGCTTAAAAGCAAAGGTATTGGAAATTCCGGAGCCTAAACGTGTTTTCACAAGATTTGGCAACTATGCTGCTGTAACCAACGCGTTGCTAGCTGACAAAACTGGAAACATTAAACTATGCCTATGGAACGAGCAGATAAAATCCATTTCAGAAGGCGATATCATTCACATAGAAAACGCACGTCTATCCTTTTTTAGAGGCGAAAAACAACTACGCATAGGAAAAAACGGCAGAATAAGCGTAGTAGAAAAAGAGAATCCCTACCCTTAATTAAAAAGGTTTTTCTCCATAATTTATTTTCTTAATGATATAGAAATCGTAACTGGTTCAGTTAAATCCACTTATATAAATAGAAAACGTGAAAAGAAAGAATAAAAAGATTAAAACCGTATTTTTTAAAAGTTAAGCAATGTTTATCTCCTTTAAAATGGTCGAGGTCAACGAGAAAGTGGCCGAGGTGAGGTAGCCTGGTAGCCTACAGGCCTGTGGAGCCTGGCGCCCGGGTTCAAATCCCGGCCTCGGCCTCTTACCGAATGCTTTAACTTGAAAGCTAAAAGCTAATAGGTTAATGTTTTCTTTATTAAGTATGTGAAGCGAAATAATGCAAAGGAAAAGACTGGTTTTTCCTTTCTCTGCCATAGTAGATTTAGAAAAACTTAAACTAGCCATTTTAATTAATGCAATAAATCCTAAAATTGGCGGTTTGCTTATAAGGGGACCTAAGGGTTCTGGTAAAAGCACTGTTGTAAGGGCCTTAGCTGATATTCTTCCGAAAATAAATGTTGTTAAAAATTGCGTCTTTAATTGCAATCCTTACGATCCTTCGAATATGTGTCCTAGATGCAGTGAACGATACAAACAAGGTGAGAATCTGCCGGTTGAAGAAAGAAAGATGATTGTTGTCGATTTGCCCTTGGGGGCAACTGAAGACCGTGTGGTTGGCAGTCTAGACGTTGAAAAGGCAATAAAGTATGGAATAGAAGCCCTAGAGCCTGGAATTCTAGCTGAAGCAAATCAGAACGTGTTATATGTAGATGAAGTTAATTTGCTACCAGACCATATTGCTGACGATCTTTTAGATGCAGCGGCAACGGGATGGAATTTTGTTGAAAGAGAAGGAATATCCGTAAGCCACCCATCTCGCTTTATATTTGTTGGAACGATGAATCCAGAAGAGGGAGAATTAAGACCACAACTCTTGGATCGCTTTCCGTTATCTGTCGCCGTTGAAAGAATAACCTCTGCAAAAGATAGAATGGAGATAGTTAAGAGAAACATGGAGTTCGAAGCTGATCCAGAAAGATTTTATAAAAAATATCAACCCATGCAAATGGAATTGCAGAAGAGAATAAAAGAAGCAAGAAAGGTATTAAATGAGGTAGTCATTCCTGAAGAAATTCTTGAAGGCATTTGTAAGGCTTGTGTAGATCTGAAGATCGATGGCGTGCGACCCGATATAGTAATTGCAAAAGCAGCAGTGACCTTAGCGGCTTTTGAAAATCGAAAAGAAGTCACCTTGGATGATGTCCTTGTAGCTGCAGATTTTGTCCTAAGTCATAGAACAAGGGAAGGCGGATTTTTGGAGCCAGCTTCTCATGAAGAAATAAGAGAAACTTTTACTACAACCTTGAAAAAAGTCTTCAAGTTTGAAAAGACAGGTGAAAGATCAAGAAAAAAAGATAAAAAGAGAGGAGGCTTTTTCAAGGGAAAAACGCTGTTCTGGGTCAAACAAGATGCTACAGAGAAAGATGAAGAAAAAGCACAAAAAGAAAATCTTTACAGAAGAATACGAAGAATGCAGATGAAAATGATGCTTCTTCTTAACCGACTTACGGGCAGCATTCTCTTTGGCTTTGGGAAAAGACTTAAAAAAAGCCCTAAAAACGCACCTGCAACTGAAGGAATCCAAACAGGCTCCCAAAAATTGAAAGGTGAAACTTACAAAGAGAAAAATGAGCGAAAAAAAGGCGGTATAAAAGGATTTCCTACAGTCAGTGATGTTGCTAAATTAACAGAGGTAACGAAGGGTGTACCTCTTCTTAGCTCCTATGAATCGAAAATCATTTCCTCCTCAAAATTTTTCCTAAAAATGAAAAAATTCACAATGAAACAAAGAAGCATCTACGCTGGAAAGCATGCCAAAGCAGTAACATCTCTTCACCGTGGTAGACCATATGGTTGGAAGTTGCCTAAAGGAAAATCTTCAGATATACATATTCCCGCTACAATTCGTACAGCGGCTAGAAAACAAAAAGGCCGCGAGAAGGCTGCGCAGAGGGCGTTAACTATTCTTCTTGAAGACGTAAGAGAAAAACTAAAATTATACAAAGCTCCGGTCACAATGCTCTTTGTTGTAGACTTAAGCGGGTCCATGCTTCTAAGCATCGAGGCTGTAAAGGAAGCCTTGCTCAAACTTCATACGGATGCTTACAGATATAGAGACCGTGTTGGAATAGTCGCTCTAAAAGGCATAGGCGCCGTTACTGTTCAGCATCCAATAACAAACCTAAAAGTTGTGGCAAATAAACTTGTAAACCTAAAAATAAGTGGCTACACTCCTCTGGCCACAGGAATGCTAAAAGCTTGGAAGGTTTTGAAGGAAGAAAAAAGAAGAAACCCTTCAACGATACCGCTTATGGTAATAATCACGGATGGAAACGCAAACGTCCCATTAAAGAAAAGTTTAGAAACAGGGGAAATTCGAAATATAGAAGAAATTCGAGTGATCTTTAGGGAATATGAAGATTTAGCAACTAAGGATGTGATATCAGTTTCAAAAATGATTAAAAGGGAAGGAATACCGACGATAATAATAAATACAAACCCTCATGTGTATGGTCGAGAAACATACGGCCTTATAATAACAGATCTTATTGCTAAAATAACTAATGGATCACACCATGTTGTCGGTAGATTAGCGACAAAGGAAGACGTTGTAAAAAATATGATTGAAAAAATAAGAGAAGGTCAGCAGAATATCGTGGGAAATAGTAATATTTTTGCTTAATTGGTAGCTAAAAATGTTCACAGATAGCAGAAGCGGAAAGATAGCAATAGTCGCTCACTGTGTGTTAAACCCAAACTCTCGCGCCCAAGGACTTGTAAGAAAACCAAACATAACAACAGCGATTACAAATTTTCTTCTACGCAATAACATTGGTATAATTCAGATGCCATGCCCCGAAATAACTTATTTAGGTCCTCTACGCAAACCGCGAACAAAAGAAGAATATGACACAAGCCAGTTCCGGAAACTTTGCAGAAAAATTGCTAGAGATATCATCCATCAAATTCAAGAATACAATAGTTACGGCATTAAAACGCTGTTCATTTTGGGCGTTGAAGGTAGCCCCAGTTGTGGTGTAAACGAAACAACTGGAGTTCTAATAGAAGAGCTGCGGAAATTACTTTTTAAAAAACAAATTGAAATTAAAATTTGTGGAATACATCTCGAAACACCGGAAGAAGATATCATCAATTTGGAAAAGTGGTGCAAAAACCTACCTAACTACAAATAGCCTTTTTATTAGAAGAATATTCATTAGGCATCCAGTGGGGGCTTTGAAAGCTTTCTTTCCTTAATGTTTTTTCGCATCCATATTTCAAATTCTTCAGAGGGAGGACTATCTTCAAAAAGTTTTTTCGTTTAGCCTCTAAAAATATATTCTTCATACCTAAGTATTCTGCTGCAGTTAATATCTTATGGTCTTTAGAAGAAGCTTTTTCAAAAACCATTTTACTTTTTTCAACCCACTCTTCATCTCTTAAAATATGATGTTCAAGAATAAGAACGGGAATTTTTTTCACAAGACTTCCTAAATAGCTCATTCCCATCTGAATCTGCGCAGTAACTACCTTAAATTTTTCCAAATATAACGGTGGACCACCAATTATAAGCAAGTGAGGTCTTTCAGCAAGAATCAGCTTGAACGTATATTCTGATATAGGTCCTTGAACATCTGGTGCAAACATGATTTTCTCATCTAAAAATTCAATAGATGTCATTAACACCCATCCCAAAATCGAGTTTTCTGATCCGTGAAACACTGGTTTGGAAAATTTGATTTTTGTGTCTTTTCCGAAGATAAAGGTTTTTTTGTCCGCGATTTCAAGTTTTTTGGCGTATTTTCCGCTGGTTTTCTGAAACATCCATCCTCTGCGTCTTTGGCTATAGTTTATGTTTTCTTTGGGATTTTTCATTAAAACAAGTTTTTCTTCATAAATTTGTCTTGCAGTTTCGTTTAATGCTGTCCAATTGCATAACCAATCTTCAAAAGAGGGAGTATGATGGTCAAAATGATAATGACTTATCGTCACAATTTCGGCTTTTTCTGCGGCTTCCGCGATTCTTTTGCGGGCGTCAACAATCGCTTTGAATTCTAGTGGATGTGGAGGTAAACCAAAACGTTTGGGACAAAGTGAAACTCCTGCATCCAAAAGAATCTTGACATCAGGCGTTTCCACATAAGTACACATGGATCTTACGCCGAAGCTTTCTGAAGCTAAAGGGATTATACGCATATGCCTTAACATGACATCCAACTAGGTTCAATAATACTATATGTTTTTATTTGAGCACTCTGTATTTTTTGGTGGTGGGCGATGACGACTCTGGCCCCACTGAACTCGAGATGATTGGGATCTTGAGAGGATTGTTCAACTTTGGATTGTGAACAATCCCAAGAATGCGATTTGAGCTCACCACCAGCTTTCACCCGCTCCAAGCGTAAGAGTATTCTATTTTTAGCCTAGAGCCAATCTTGTCAAACTTGGGGATTCTCCAGAGGCTAAGCTCTCCATTATTATAGTAAATGCATTCACCCACTCGTAATGCTAAGGCTTTGGTGAGCCATTCTTTGCCATAGTAATGTCTGAACCGTCTTTTTGCGCTCCATTCGTTGCCTAAGTGAAAATGATACCTTTGATTGCAGAGCCTAATGAATAATGGATCAACCAGAGCTAGGTCTGGAGTAATGCCTAAACATCTTATACCAACGTTAGCTCCCACGGTCATAACTCTCAAGAGATTCTGGTTCAAAACATTTCTAAGGGTTCTAGCGTACAACTGAAACTCTTCAAACACAAGCATCAAATTTGTTTCGGTTTGTTCATTCACCCGCATTTTCCAAACATTAGCTAGAAGATCATTAACAAACTTCCTTTGATAATCCAGCGTTAGAAGGCTTAGATCATAAATTGCCGAAGCATTTATAGGTATAAAATATTTTTTGAAGCCTTCCTCAAGCTCATAGCAAACTGCAATGTTGCTTTGAGCCTTCCAGACACCTGAAACATCAAAAACCAAAACTTGCCATCCATTAACCATCAGCAAATCAGTAACGGATATTGCACACAACGTTTTTCCAGTCTGATTAGTTCCAGAAACCAGAATGTTGCTTCTTTCACACTCCAAAAAATCTAAAGGTAAACCTTCATTAAATTCGTTTTCTCTTTCAGCTTTCACATCATGATCTTCAGCTTTCATGTTCTGCACATAGTTATCATAGGCTTCCCACTCTTGTAGAACAGCTTTCGCATTGTCACGCATAAGCTCACTTATAGCTTGGCTCCAGAAACCATTTTCCTTCAATTCGAAATCCTCTGGATTTGTAGGATCTGTTATTCCATGCTTGTACTGTTCAGCATACCAAAGCTGAAGAGCCTTTTCACGGATTTGTTCTTTGTTAGGAGTTTTAACCATTTAACTCTCTCCACCTTTCCAAGACTAGAATAAGCTTCTCTGCTTAAAAACTTTACGTATTACGCCTAAAACACGAAAACAAACAAAAACAAAGCGTAGAAAAGCCAGAGAAGTTATAAAAGGGGTGCATTAGGCTTCAGTATTAGCTTTTCTATCAACACCAAAAAACCTTCCGCGAGCAGTAACTCCTTCCTTAGACCTAAAAAAGTATTCATTCCAAACCTTTCCACAATAAGGACATTTCATAGGAACATAAACACCACTGGGAAGATGCTTTTTCTTTTCAACCTTTCTCCCCCACTTCTTATAAAAATCCAAAAACTCATAAACCTTCTTGAAAGGCAAATCCTTGATGTTTACAAGATAACCAGTCTTCTTGAACCAAGCTTCCACCAATTCAAAATCAAATCTAAAATCACTAAGCGCATAATAAAAAGCCTCTCGTATACGATAGTTAAGGATTTTACGATAATGCGGATTCACTTTCCGCTTTTCCAAAATATAATCACGCATTGTATTTGTTAAGAATCCATACATTTTGCGCTTTTTACGCTTCATTAGTATAACATCCCTTAGTATACAAAAAATAGTATACCCATTATTTATTTTTATCGCCAATGTTGAAAATTAACGGTGAAAAAACACATGCAGCAAAAAATTCAAAAATCCATTAAACACGTTTCTATACGACTCGACAGAGACCTTTGGTTACGCAGCAAATTCCAGCTGATGCGAAGGGGCACAAATTTTTAAAGGTTTCTCACTGAAAAACTTCTTGAATTAACCGAAAACAAAAAACCACATATCGGCTTTAAGGAGTAATAACGTATGGCGAGGCATGTTAAAGTTTTTTCGGCAAAGTCTACGATGCCGACGACGAAACAACGGCAAACGATCATTTAACCAAAAAAATTTATGATGCCATTTCAGCAGCATCGGCGATACACTCGGTGTCGATTTCAAAATATGGCACTATGGCCGTAGCGACGGTGATTTATGATGACGAATAATTGCCCTTTTAAAGAGCTAAAGAGACGTTTTCGCGGGCAGCTTCCACCAGAAAAGCACATTCGGAGACTTATACAAGAAGGCGAACGTTTTCCGTTTGACATACCTGAACGGAACACACGAGACAACGACGTAGAATATATTCTCCAAATCCACCGCCAGACCACAGGCTGGGCTGTACCGAGCGAAAAATTCTTTCAGTGGTTGCTAAGTGAAAAAAGATGAACCACAAAGACTTTAAGCAGATCCAAAAAAAACAATAAACAACGTTCAACTTAAATTATTACTCACAGACGGCGTGACATTTCTAAAAGGAGTACCCACATCTCAGACTGAACGCCTAGCTGTACGTCTAGCTCTGAAAGAAAGATTTGGCGATATCCTTTATGATTCAGCCCTTGATAAACTTGAAAAAGAATTCACAGCAAAGAAGTCACAAATAGAAAGAGAAAAACAACAAAAAAAGCAAAAAGAAGAAAAACAATGGCGTAAGGAATACAATAGACCTATAAACGTCTTTGCCCGACTCCTCCGTAGTGGCTACCACAGAATAGATCCCAGTCACCTCGAAGATGTCGTAAGTGGACTAGACAAAAGACAGCGTCAGCAGCTTTTCGATGAGTATAAGAAACGCATGAAACAGCATGCTCTTCCACTTGCAGAGGAAGCCACAAACTTCGGATATCAGTTTCTTCTAATACACCTAAGCAAACAACAAAACACGCGAGGCGAAGGCATATGGAAGAAACTAAAAACGTTACACAAAAAATAGTGAGCGAAGAGTTCGAAGCCATTTTTAACCTTTTTAGAAAAGTCATAAGAACAGAAATCGAAAACCAATATCACAACGCGGAGAAAATTTCCAAATTTCTACTGAAGCTTGAAGGCAAGCAAGAAAAGTTACTAATGCAACTTGAAACGCTAGCCAAAGCAAATAAGCGACTAACCAACACCCTTAAAGAAATTGTAGAAGCATTAAAACGGAAGGTCAAAGTTGACTATGCTCGTTGAACCCTCCTTTTAGATGAATGAAACACAAGCTCACTGAGGGTTGAAAAATGGTGAGTGAAAAGCAACAAGCGTTAAAACTTCGCGCAACTCGAATAATAAAGCTCCATCCCAAACTGGTCGTGATAAATACCAAACACCCGTACGCACTAGCTTCTGCTGTAACCACCAACCTACCTATAACTCATACGGTTTACATGGCACTTTTAAAACTGATAGCGGAGCCAGATTTTCCGAAATGCTACCCCATTGTATTTTTAATCAACGAGAAAGGCGTAGCCTTCAATGTAGAGGTAAGTAAACATGACAGGCATTAAACGTTTATACAAAGGCATACTAAAACGAACAGGAATCCGAAACCCTCTATTAAAAATTAAAAAAGTAGAATTAAGAGAGAAAACCATCAAGAGTGTTGGCGGATTCATAAACCATTATGGCATTTTTGAACTTGTCCAACCATCTTCAACCATGCCTCCATGCCTATGTACACAAGTCCGAAATCGTCCTGTAGCCTACCTAAACGAGCTTGAAATTCCAAATCAACAGTTAAGAGTTTTACCCGTCCAACGCGTTCCGTGGCTACTATGCAGAGAACCAAGAGAGTACGGAACTCAAGAATACCTTTTCCAAGAATTGACAGAATGCCTATATACACATCTAGAGCTTCCCAAAAAAGAAGATTTAACAATCTTAACAAGCTGGGTGATGATGACATGGATAACTGAACTCTATGACACTATGCCCTATCTGTTTTTTTATGGCGCATTCGAAACTGGAAAAACCCGCGCTTTAGAAATGTTGCAACACCTAGCCTTTTGCGCATGGCTAGCCACAAACATAACAGAAGCCAACTTATACCGACCCATCGAATCATGGCATCCTACTGTACTGCTTGATGAGACGGAAACCTTCATTTCCAGACCTGAAATAATCGGACTTTTAAACAGCGGCTACAAGCGCGGAACCATAATCCCCAAACAAGTCCAACAATCAGATGGCAGTTTCGAAACGGAATGGTTTGACGTTTTCTGCCCGAAGGCATTAGCTGGAACACGAGACCTTCCAACCACAACGAAAAGCCGATGTATCACCTTCAAAATGACTAAGACAATCCGCAGAATCCCAGTAGTAATAGACAAAAAACAATGTGCAAACCTACGCGACAAGCTGTTAAAATGGCGTTTTGACGTCATGCTCGGTGAAGATGTGAAGCAAGTGAAGATTTTCGGAGAAGGGGCGCAAAAAGAGATGGAAGCCTTAGCAGACAAAATAGGAAGCGGAAGATTAGCTGAACTGTTCTTTCCCCTCTACAAAACCGCACCCGCAAACCACAAAACCGAAATTCTAACTTATGCCACCGAAGCCCACTTAGAAAAAGTCAGGGAACTAGGCTTAAGCCCAGAAGTCATATGCCTAGAGGCGATACTCAAATGCCATGTTCAAGGCTTAATCCGAAAAAACTTAATTCTCTTCAAAGACATAGCCGACAAAATCAACGAAAGTTTAGAATATAACGAGCAATGGACAAGCAAACGCGTAAGCCAAATAGTAGGAAGGCTAGGCTTCGAGAAACAACGCACCAACCGAGGCAACGCGCTAATCTGGAATGAGAGGCTAATTCAGAAGCTAAAAAATGACCCCCGCTACAAATCCGCTTTCCAACCTACAGAAATAGAAGAAGAAGACAGTCACCCCCCTTCTTCAGACACCTTCACTTGCTTCACATCTTCACCATCAAACAGTGAATGGCTTAAAAAAGCGAGAAGTGTCAAGTGATGTGGAGAATAAAAATTACCAACAGCTTGTACCATAAAATGCTCAAAAGAGGCAAACCCCCAAAATGCACCAGATGCCAGAAAATCTTTGAAATCAATGAAACATGCTTTCGAACTAGAGGCAGATATTATTATTGTCAAAGTTGTGTCGAAGAAATGGAAGTGTAGCCGATCGTGAAAAATAATAAAAACGCGTTTTTTCCATATTTGGTTGCTATGCTGAAAATATATATTTGATATCCAAAAAGAATTAGAATTACGTATATATAATAGATATATAGGTAGATAGGTACTAACCTCCAGCATAGGTGAAAAAAATGGAAAAGAGTAAACTGTTTGAAATTTCAAGAAAAAATACTGAGTGGCTAAGAGACAACTATGAAAAACTAAAAGAAAAATACGATAAGCTCTGGGTCATAATACAAGACGGAAAAGTTGTGAAAAGTGCAAGTACATTCGATGAAATATTAAAAGACGTTAAAAAACGTGACCCGAATAAAATTTTAGTTGAGTATGTACAATCAGAACCAGTTGCAATGTTCTTTTGAAAGTTCTGATGCTGGTGTAAACATTCAAATTCAAAGGATATGTCATAAACAGGAAACCAAAAATTCCAGTTCTTTTTGAAATTAAAGCATATAAAATAAGCAAAATAGTTGATTTTTTGGTGGATACTGGAGCAACCCATTCTGCAATAACCGAAAGAGAAGCAACAATTATGAACATTGATTGTTCCGCTCTTCCTTTTTCCAAACATGAATCAATAGGATTCGGCGGGCTATTCAGAAACAAAATAATAAACCGCGAAGTAACTTTAACCTTCAAATCAAACGAAGAAGAGTACACTGTTAAATGCGGCGGCTTTGAAGTAGTTTGTATACCACCAAACCTTAGAGGCGAAGAAAGAGAAAAGCTTCTCCGATACACGCCCAACGTGTTAGGAATGGACATTCTATACAGATTCAAAACATGCGTGTATAAAAACCAAGTTGAACTTGTTCCTCTAAAATAAAGGACAAGAAACACCTCTTTTCATAATTAGCAATATTTTTATCTGGCTAGTTCTAGACGCTTAAGGATTTCTTAGGCAACCGCTACGAAGAGAACTAGGAGAAATATCATGAATTGTTAATACACAAATTATTAATACACTTCCGTTTATTTGTCTTTTAAACCTTGAATCTAGTTGAGGTGATCCAATGGTTAATAAAGGAAGGGGGCGCCTGTTCAGACGGAAAGACAGAAAATTCTTGATTTACATTCCCCGAGACCTAGCAGAAGACAGCATGTTCCCATTTAAAGGCGAAGACTCAGTATATGTAAAAGTCAGTTTCAAAGTAGGCGGAGAAGAAAAGCTCATCATAGAAGAATGGAAAGAAACAAGAAAACAATAGTTTTGTGGATTAGGAGACAAAATTTTCACATGACATATTAAGCCTAACGTGGTTCTGCTTTTTTGCTGGGTGTTCAGATTTTTGAAAGCTAGGGGGATAGGCTAGGCTAGGGCTTCGTTTGTTTTCGAGGCTCTAGTGGTTTGCGGTTTACAACTAAAATTCTAAAGGCACAGTTTGAGCTTAGATTAACCAGAGAAGCCTAGAAAAGCCTTCTTTCCCATACTGTCAAACCTAACCTATGGAGATTACCGAAGCCTCCATATAAAAACTGTCGAAAATCTCCAGGGGAAGCCTTCAAAGTCGAAAAGGTTTGTATGCGGTTTATTCTGTACAGATGACCCTTCAAAAACGCTAAAAAGCGAAACAAACATGGAAAACACAGTTCTGGAATCGAATCTGTAGGGCTATTCACATTTTGCTAATGCTTAACTGCTTAACCCTCTAACCGCTAACCAGCTAACTCAACATTTAACAATTAAAAAAACTAGAAACAACATTTTAAAATTTATATGTTCATAGGTGAAATATTGTTTTGGTGAAGTATGGCAGTATCAATTGACAATTTAGAAATTGATGCACATTACATTGAAATTATTATGGGTTATATCGGTGGTCTTCTGCTAGAGGGCAAAGCCTTAGAAGACGAAGGCAAGCAAATATATGACAAGCTGAAGGATTATAAAAAAGGCGATATCGTTCAATTAAAGGATTTTTTGAAAGGAAAATATTCTGGAGTGTGGGTAATAGACTATATAACATTATCAATAGAAAACCAGAAGGCTCCAGCAATCTATAGCTTTAGAATAGGTTTTCGTAAAAAATAAAGTCAAACAATTATTCTATAAACAAACCAGTCTCTAACAAAAGCTCCAGTTTTGCTCTTTCTCTATCTTGTTTAAAAGCTTTCATGTGTAGTATACACGGCACAAATCCCAAACCGTAAATGTGTCGATAATATCGTTTTTCTTGTCTGTGCATTAGCTCATCAAAGCAAAAGTGCAATACACAGCATAACGGAAAACCGCTTATAATACCCTCTTTCAAGTCTCTGAAAAACTGTTTAATATTAGGCTTCATTTTGCTGTCCCATATATAAGGGAAGCTAAGATAAGGGAAGCTAAGGCTATTCGTTTGATATTATGATTTTTCCACTAGGCAAAACCGTTTGAACCTTCCATCCCTTCTTTAACCATTGCGGTAGCTCTGATTCTCTTATGATTCTCTGACAGTCTTCTTCAGACTCTTCCTTTTTCATAGGTCGCCATACTTTCATAATGTTTCTTAAGCCATGCTCTACCTCTTCAACTGTACGAGACTTCTGGAGTAGGTTTTCGAGAGCCTTCAATTTTTCTGGTTCGTTAGCGAAAAGTAGCATTGCCATGTCTCTTATTTGCTTCTTCCTCATTTCAATCTCGCTTATTACTGGCTTTTCGAAAATGCTTAGGTCTGGAATGGCCTTTCTGTATTCGCGCAAGTGTTCTGGAATCTCTTCTCTCCAGTAACTGTCTGCCAAGTCTTTGCCTTGAGTGTGTCCCATCCAAAAATCGTAGTATGCTGGTTTGATTCCCGCACCCTTACATTTAGTATGAAAAAACTTTCTTAAAACGTGAAGGTGAATGTCAAGCCATCCAGTACCCTCGATCATCTTGTTTAACCCTGCTTTTTCCACTAGCCTTCTCCATTGCCTGCTAATGTTTGTTGAGTATTTCACTTCTGCATCTTTTTCTATTGCTGCGAATAGAGGAGACTCAGGTGTAAGTTTTTCTCCTCTTCTTTTTCTCCATTCCAGAGAAGCGTCAACAACTTTTCTGGTTTCTGGAGTTATGAAAGTCCAGTACCAGAAGCCTTCTGCAAGTTTTCTGCCTTCTCCTCCTTCCACATGGATTATAGCTAAGTCTTCTATTGGCTCGCAATCTTTTATCTTAAGGCTCATGGCTGTTCCTACTCGTAAACCGCTGGACAGTATTGTCATGAACAAGGCTTTGTCTCTAATATTGGTAAAGTTGAGAATGGTTCTAAGCTCTTCAACTGAGGGAATGCGGTCTTTGATTTTGGTGACAGCTTTGGGTTTAGCGATAAAATCCCATTCCACTTTGACTTCGTTGGCTACACAGAACTTTCTCACAGCATAATAAACGCTTTTAATGTTGATAGGCTTGAAGCCTTTTTTGGTTAGCCATCCAATAAAGCCATCTACGATTTTTGTGGGATCGCCTTTTCTCAGTTTTTCTAAGGCTTTGTCTGGATCCTCAACTTCCATGTACTTGACAAAATGTTTCAATCCGTCAATGTACCGTCTAAAAGTGTGAAAGCTGTGTCTTTCTCTTTTCATCATTCTCCATGCTAGCTTCTGGATTGAAAGGTACTTTTCAGTCCACTCTCTGTTTTTCCCCAAAACTTATGCTCAGAAATCAACTGTTCGATGTCCTTCTGTGTAAACTCTGACATGGCTTTTCACCTATACTAGACTGTAAACAAATAAAAATTTTATCCCCAAACCCAAACCCAAAAAAAGATTAGGAGGGAGAAGGCGAATGGTTAGTCTTTTTTTTCAAATTCATGGATTGTTAATGTAGAGGCTAGGACTCCCGAGCCCATGCCAAAGAAGAAGAAACTGATCATTCCTAATGATATCTTTTGGTCGACTATATTGAAAAATTCGGGGTTAACATCGTATGGAATGCCTAAAAATGTTTTATAAACTGATGGTATATATATGCTTGCACCCCAAGCAAACAGAACAATTCCAAGCATAACCGTAAACAAACCAATAGCACAATGTTGTTCCCATCTTTTCATCGGTGAAAACCTCGAGCAGTATAGCTGTTTGAAGTTTCAATTTTCAATGGTTTACACCTGAAATGTTAGTTTACAAGAAGTTTTGTTTTAAAGTTTTTGTTTATTGGGTGTAAACTGTAGAATTCTAATGGTCTTTTTAATGGTAAACTTGTGGATTCTCCCCTTTTATTGGTTTAAAGTTTGTTTTGAACTTTCTAATAATAGACTTGACTAGTTTTCTATAGGTTAAAAACTCTTCAATCTGTTTATCTTGTTTTCCATACTTGTAAACAATTCTTGGAGAGGGCTTGTTTCTTTTAGGAGAAACTCTCAATGTTGAACCTTCCTTAATACATTGCATAATAAACCATTTCTCCAACATTGGATTTCCACTCAACAATGAAACCCAAGCTACAACACGCATGTTTTCACTCCAAGAAACAGGTCTATTAAAAACAACATGATAATTATTCTCACTAGACTTGAGAATAATAAAACCTTCAAGCTTAAACCACTTCAAAGTTCTAAAAGCCCAATACTTCACAGTTTTAAAAGGAACGTTGTCAAAATCAAGCATAACCGTCTCAGTATCCGTAAATCCAATAATACACTTTAAAATTCTGCTCTTCTCAGCTTTCAACTTCCCTTTCAATCCATTCACCTTTAAAACCAAACCGTTCTGGATTCTCAACAAACTTTCTAGAAGAAACCGTAACAAACCCCTTAGGCATAAAACTGTGAGCCATTACCACAGCTTTATACAAGTCTTTTCCCTTCCCGTAAAACTCGTATCTACCCTCTTTTTCAATAGTCTTTGTTCTCTTAGTCTTCTTCCAATACCGTTGGGTAATTCCATCCCTTCGCTTTACCCAAAACCTCTGTTTAACGTGGACTTTAGCCTTAAAACGACCGTAAACAGCAATCTTATTAACCACCAGAAAACACCTTCTCAGAACTCTTCTTTTCCCTAATTGAATTAGGCAAAACAACATTCTTTTCTATAGAAGTTCTATGGGGGTCAGATTTTTCTTTCAATATACCTTCATTTTCTAAAATCTTCAGCAGTTTCATCATTTTCTTTTTGACATTTCTTGTAATCCAGATGTTCTTTGGAATTAAACTGATAAAATCCCTATCATAAAGAATACTTAAAGCTTTTAAACCTTCGATGATATAATCGTAAAGCCTTATCCACACCATTTGTTTTTCGTTATAAGCAAAAAGCCATAGTGAACCGTCATCTTTTTTCATGTAAACTTTTCCACCGTGAAAATCCAAAAGCAAAATAAGATTTGGATTTTTTACTTTGTCAAATCTTCTAATCGTAACATCTTTCTGACTTGCAATTCTCACGTCTAAACCAGACTTTGTTTTAGCCTCAATGCTAAATTCGTCAAGTTCTAAAGGAAAAGGCTCAGGCTTATAATAACTAGAACTTTCAACGTCTAGTTTCTGCTTTCTAGCCATGATTCAACACCACTCAGAAAATCAGAAAAAGAGAGATATTGAACCCATTGGTAGCGTCTTTTCAGTTGTATTTTAAAGCGACTTGTGGAAAGCTCTCCGTTCAACCATTGTTCTATCCGAAGATTTTTTTCAGCATTAAGAATAGGCTCAAGAACCAGATACTCTCTGTTCTTTAAGTCAAGGTCAATGGCTAGGATATGGTTCTCTTCCATGTATTTCCTCAAGATAGGCTTGATTTGTTCAAAAGCTGAGGCTAAAGTTTCTCTTTTACGTTTGGAAGTAGGCTTCACCTTAGCAAAAGCTAATTTTGACGAACGTAAGGTTTTTATTTGTCTCTGAACGTTTAGTTTCATAACTACTTTTCCCCTTTTGTCGATTCTGAAAGCGTTAAGTTTCAGCTATTCTTCTTCAGTTTCAGTTGAAAGCCATTCTCTCTGCTCTTCACTAGGCTCTAAAACCTCAAACTTCTCTGCAAACTCTTCAGGCTCTGGCTTAAGGAAATAACCAGCATAACCGATTTCCAATTTCTCTTGAACTTTTCGCCATTGCTCTGGAGTAAGGTCTTTCAGCTTGAAGCCTTTTTCATGCATTTTGGCTATGAACCCATCTTCTCCGTCAATTTCAAAACCGCCACCGACAGAACACTCCCTAAGAATTCTGTTAAGCTGTCTGTCTGAGATTATTGGTTTTTGTTCTTCTGGTTTACTTAGTGTTTCTAGATGTTTGTTAAGTGCGTCTCTTATTATAGAGGCTCTGCTTGTCTCTCTGTTTAGGGCTATTAATCCAAGTTTTTTGTATTGGGCTTTAGGCATTCTGAAAATGACTTCAACATCTTCTTCTGCATCTTCAAGATTGTCTATTTTTTCATTTCCCAATTTCATTTTTCATTACCATATACTAATATCAGTATAGAAAAATTTAAATCCTACTGAAACATATGTTTCTTTAGGTGTGAAAAACTGAAAAAAAGAAAGAACATAAAAGAAGCAATGGGCAGAAAGTCGAGGGAAAGAAGAAAGGAAAATGAAACAGTAATTTTAACATGTCTCTTATCTGAACCTCTAACCATAACCGAACTAGTTAATAAAACAAAACTTTCAAGAATAACTTTATGGAGACATCTTAAAAGCCTAGAGGAAAGAAAAATAATAAAACCCGTAGTTAAAAACAGGCGAATTGCATATACTGTGGTAAATAAACAGAAAAGCATTGTCGAATTAAGAAAAGGTTTCTTAAACGAATTTCAGAGGCTACTTCTATTGTATGGGTATTACTTAAGCAAAGAAACTTTAGAATTAACTGAAAAATATCTTGATTTCATAGAAGAAAGCATAAAACACCCATTCGGATTAATAACAAAACCTTCTTCGCTCAGCGATAAAATCTTTCCAGCTAGTATAAAATTTGAAATGCTTAAAAAGAGAATTGAAGGCGAAGGTTAATGAGGGCTAAGGTTTTGAAGATTGTTCTTGATGGTCATGGTTCTTATTTGGGCATGGAGAAAGGATGTTTCGTTGTTAAGGATAAACACGGGAACGTTGAACGTGTTCCATTGTTTGAGAATGAGATAGGAGAAATAACTATTACAAGTGGTAATTTCATAAGCACTTCTGTTTTAGCGTCTTGTGGTTTTTGGGATATTCCTGTAGTTGTGAAGACTAGAAACGGTAATCCTGTTGCTGTTCTCAGAAGCCTTGATGATGATAGCCATGTTAAAACACGGATTGCACAGTATGAGGCTTTGAAGAACGGTAAAGGCGTAACGATAGCTAAAACAATAGTGGTAAGCAAAATTGAAAGCCAAAACATGGTTCTAAAGAAGCATTGTTTGAGGCAACATGACCTAATGACTGTAAAGACCAAAATCGAAAGCATAGAGCCCAAAAACCTGAAAGACGTGAGAAAGAGACTTTTACCAATTGAAGGTAGAGCTTCAGATTTCTATTTTAAGCAGATTTTCCAATTGTTGCCTAAGAGCCTAAGAATTGAGAAGCGTAAGGGATGGAAAGCTTATGATGGAGTGAACAACATGTTTAACCTAGCTTACACCTTTCTCAAATATCAAGTTCATTCAGCAATTTTAAAGGCTCATCTTGAACCTTTTCTGGGCTTTGTTCATAGCGAACAGTTTGGTAAGCCTAGTCTTGTCTGCGATTTTCAAGAGCTTTACCGTTATCTTATAGACGATTTTCTAATACAGTTTTCACAAAAACTGACCAAAAAGGACTTCATTCTAAAAACTGAATTGTTTTCCACAAACCGACTTGGAAAGAGACAAGTGTTAAACCGTGAAAAAACAAAAGAGCTAATTTCAAAACTGAACCGCTACTTCAAAAACAAAGTTCAAATCCCAAGAATGAGACATGGCAAAAAATGTGAACTTGAAACGCTAATCAATGAAGAAACATTCTTACTAGCCAAATATCTAAGAAACGAACGTAACCAATGGATTCCCAGAATCGCAATTCCTAACTAATGGACTTTAGCGGTAAATTAGTAACTCGATTATTGACTTATACACAGTCTTGTATTTTGTGACTACTTTGGTATCTATTATTGTAGGAGCAGAAACCGAATATTCGCCCCGAACATCTTGAAGCCATTGAGTATCGAACTCTGCCGTAAAAGTGTATGTTTCTCCGCTTCCAACAAAAGCACTTGTTGTTTCAATACCATATAGACCATTCACATCATAAAGATAATGAGTTACCGTGAACGTCCCACCATAAGAGTCTGTATTTTTAACCACAATCTCGGATATGTGATACGTTCCTTTAATTATGTTCCATTTTTCACTAAGCGTTGCCGAGACAACCTCATATGTTGCTAAACGATTATAGGGTTCTGTTTCATTGTAGGGTTCCTCAATCGGTATCATTGGGATGAAAAGAATAGCCACAATAAGAGCAATTATGACAACGCCTATTACTAGATTCTTAAAACTTTTACCTTTTACATTTTCCGCACTCATTTCTTTCCCTGATACACCTAAAAATTGTTCTTAATATAAAACGTTTGGGTTTGGGTTTGGATAAAAATTTTATGTTCTCATTCCAAAGTTGCATGAAATTCTTGAGTGCGAGAGCTCGCCTCTGATTTATTTTTCTAAAGGTGGCTTTTCCCATAGTTCTAGTGTTCTCTTTTTAAGTTCCCTGCGTTTTCTATGAAGATATCTGTAAACCACGCTGTGAGGGCTTCCGTTTATCAGCATCTGAATTGCAGATTTTGCAATTTGAACCTGCTCTATGTCGCCAATTATGCCTACCGTATGTCCATAAACGCAGATGTTTGTATCTGTAAGTTCTTCTATTATTTTTCGCGTTTTGCCTCCCATTCCAATGATTCTCCCTTTGACGCGTTTTATGTCGGATTCTGATCTTCCGAAAATTGATCGTAAGTCTATAATATCAAGAACAAGATCTTCGTTGTGTATTAGACGAAAAGCGTGCTTTGGGGAAAAGCCTCTACCTATGGCTATAACAACATCTTTCGCCTTGAAAAGCATTGAAGGATCCTCAGCTTTTTCGCCTAGTATTATGGTTACTCCACCTGTATCACTTTCTATCTGAAGCTCGACTGAAAGTTTTTCCTCTATGTATTTTTTTGTTTTCCCTTCAAGTCCTATTAACGCACCTATTCGATCTTTCGGAATTTTCATAAAAATGCTAGCTCTAGCCATGTTCCGTCACCATTTTATAACATTCTTCAATTAAAGGAACATTAACACCCAGTTTAGCAAAAAACTTGTTTAGATTATTTAGATCTCTTCTTAAAAGAAAATCTGCTAGAGGATGTACAAGGGGAACCGCCTGGGACATGTCAAAAATTACCGGGCGTCCTTTCCAGATCATAATATTATATTCGCTTAGGTCTCCATGAACAAGCTCGGCTTTAAAATAAAGTCTTCTTAAGTTTTCTAAGATGGCTTTGTAGATTTTTTCCGGGTTTTTTGGCGGTTGTTCTTTCATTGATGGAGCACTGACACCGTTTCTGCCTATAAACTCCATTATAAGAACGTTTCTTTTCACGGCAATAGGCTTGGGAACTCGAACTTTAGCGGCTGTAGCTTGTTCCAGATTCCTAAATTCTTTTTGTGCCCACGCAAAGATTAGGGAGCGTGTATCCCGTTTTACATTTCTAAAACGGGGATCTCCTTCAATATATTTGAGAATTCCTTTCTTAAATTCGGCTGAAACAGTTAGATAAATCTTTATTGCTAACTCATTTCCGTCCTTATCCTTCCCCCAGTAGACCCTGGACTCCTTCCCTGCTTTAACGACGCCATGAATTTCATCTATTGTTCCCTTATTCATAAAGTCGTAAATTATCATCAGAGTGGAACGATCAAAAACTTCTTCCAAAACCTCGTATTCTTCACTGCGCTTTTCCTTCATCAGCTGTTCAATTTCATATTCTCTCTCTTTTTTCCTGAGCTTTTTTCCAACACGCTCTTTAAAAGACAAACATTCTTCCTCACACATAAACTAAATTGTCAGATAGCCCTTCTTTCTTAGCCATTCCGCTTGTGCCCTTGTATAACGCCAAATCAGATCTCCACGTTTATCAGATTGGAAATCCCACGGTGAAACGAGAACTACGTCACCTTCTCTTATCCAAACTCGTCGTTTCATTTTACCTCTTATACGGCATAGGCGTTCATGCCCGTCTTGGCATTTTACTAACACCCGGTCATAACCCAGAAGTCTTATAGCGATGCCTAGAACATCGTTAGCGGTGGGAAGAACCATCTCGCTTAACTCTTCTTCGCTTATGACTTTCTTTTTACCCAAATAGGCACCTCTTCTTTTAAAATGGGAAGCTCCCTTAAAAAACTGTTTATTTCTTTCAAAATTCTATGGAGCTCACTATTTCATGTCCTTGCAATTGAGATAACCAGAAGCCTAAAGGTTTCCTCTGAAATGGAATTCTAAAAGACGTATTTACATTAAAATCTAAAGTTTTACTATTTGGGCATGGGGGATCCCTTCTATGTTCAAAACTGCTTCAGGATGCACATATCCTTTTTCAATGGCCTTTTGGACAACATTTTTCCCCACCATATTTACCACCGTAGAATTTGCTATCATAGATATGGCCTCTTCTACCGTTACTTTTACGCCTTTGTAGAAGTCTTCCTTAACATAGAAGGTTATTTTCCCTTCTTTAAGGGTTTTTCCGAGTATTTCACAATCGCAGATAGCTAAAAGCACGTTTTTTCCGATTTTTCTAATTTTCAAATAGGCTTCCAAACCGTTAACGCTCTTTTAAAGTTGCTGCACAGAAGATTTCGCTCCACAGGCTTCACATATAAGAAAGGATAAACGTTTTTCTTTAACTATTTTTGTGTCTGGACGTTTACAAACTGGACATATGACAAAGCTTGTCATGTATCTTTGCAGAAGTCTTCCAAAAGTTTCAGGCGAAAACTTCCCTTTAAAGACAGCCATGGAATCCCGCAGGGTGGCCGCTGTAGCCATTTCCCTTGTTAAAAACTTTAAAATGTGTTGTGGATTCCTGCTTAAAGTGTCCGCTATTTCCTTGAAATTGTAAATTATCGTTCGCACTCCAATGACAGCAGAGTTCACTCTTGGTAGTTCTAGTCTTTCACGTTTTGAAGCTATCTCTGGAATTTGTGAACGTGCCCTTTTCAATAGTTCTTCATAGTCATACTGCATTCATAAGTTCTCCAAAAGAAGATAGACTCATCAAAGTATTTATTTTTTATAACAAAAAGGATGAAATTAACCATGTAGAGATGATAATATGGGTTACATCTATCTTTATACGGGCACTGGAGCTGGAAAAACCACAAACGCTCTGGGCTTAGCACTGCGTTCCATCGGACATAAGAGAAAAGTTGTCATAATCCAATTCTTGAAATGGTGGAAAAACACGGGAGAATACAAAATTAAAAAGATGTTAGTGCCCTACTACGAAATCTATCAATTTGGACGTAAAGGATGGCATGGGCTCGACAACCTTGGAGAAGCAGACAAAGCCTTGGCTCGAAAGGCCCTAAAGTTTGCAAATAAAATTGTAAAGGAAAAAAAGCCACATCTACTGATCTTAGATGAAATTAATCTGGTATTACACTGCAAGCTTCTAGACGTGAAAGAAGTCTTAGATTTTCTGGATAATATTCCGAAAAGAACAGATGTGGTACTAACTGGCAGATTTGCTCCAAAAGAACTTATTGAACGAGCGGAATTTGTTAACGAAGTAGTAGAAGTTAAATCTCCAGAGGAGATTGTTACAACTAAGGGAATACAATATTGAAAACATAGGCAAATGATAAAACTTGGAAGAAGATAGAGCAATTTCACACCTTACGATTTTATAAGTTATATGGCTAGAACCAGAAAAGTTCCAATAGATACTTTAAGAATCCCAAAAAGCCTACTAATAACTTACCAAAGAAACGCTTACGAATATGCAAAGAAATTGGCTGAAGGTGTCTCTGTAGATTGGTGGTGGTATGGAGAACGACAACCATTAACTGTGGGGAAATATAATAACACAGAAATTGGAATAGCACTTCTTTGGATCGGTGCACCTGCTGCAGCCATGTTCTTAGAAGAATTCATAGCATGCGGAGCGAAAACAATCTTTGAAGTTGGCGTTGCAGGAGGCTTACAACTTTATCTTCATCCTGGCGACATTATAGTTGTAACGGAAGCTTTTAGAGACGAAGGGACATCACACCACTATTTTCCACCCGAGGTGAAAGTTGAATCTTCAAAAAACCTTAGAGAAAGTTTGACTAAATATCTGGAACAAAGAGAGCTCAGACATTTTGTTGGTCCTGTATGGTCAACTGATGGCGTATATAGAGAGACTGTCAGTAAATTTCAAAGATTTAGAGAAGCTGGTGCCTTAGCTGTGAATATGGAAACTTCGGCGATTTTTGCAGTAGCTAAATATAGAAATGTAAAAGCTGCTTCAGCTCATGTTATTTCAGATATTTTAAGCGAACAAGGATGGCTTCAAGCCTTCGAAACAAGGGCTGTAAGAGAAAACACAGAGGCTTTGTTAAAAGCGGTTTTTACAGTTCTTTCAGAAAAGCTTTAGCCCCCACCTACCAATTGAAAAAGCTTAAAGAAGTAAGCTGATTTAATGGTTAATTCTCAATGGTGAAATAATTGAGCAAACACGCTCACCCTTATATTCCTAATTCTCATCAAAAAATCAAAACAGAAATGATGAAAGAATTAGGTATAGATAATATAAACGAACTTTACAGAGACATTCCAGAAAAATACTTTCTGAAAAAACCCTTGAACCTTCCCAAAACCATGTCAGAATTCCACATTAGAAAACATATAGAAACATTACTTTCCAAAAACAAAACATACAACGATATGCCAATTTTCTTAGGTGCCGGGTGTTGGCCTCACTATATTCCAGCAGTCGTAAAAGAAATCGTACAACGCAGCGAGTTTCTAACATCTTACACACCTTACCAGCCTGAGATTTCTCAAGGAATACTTCAAGCCCTTTTTGAATATCAAGGCATGATATGTGAGCTTACATCCATGGCTGTGGCTAATTGCTCTATGTATGATTGGGCTTCAGCTTTAGGTGAAGCTGCCCGAATGGCTGCTCGTGTAACTGGAAAAAATGAAATTCTTATTCCAAAAATCATCCATCCAGAAAGAGCGAAAACACTTCAAGTTTATGCTGAACCAGCAAGGATAACATTAAAACATATAGAATATGAGAAGGAAACCGGGCTGATTAACCTCGAAGATTTAAAGAGGAGAGCATCCCGAAAGACAGCGGCTATATACATCGAAAATCCATCTTACTTAGGATTTATAGAAACACAGGTAGAAGAAATATGCACAATAGCCCATAACAACGATGCCCTTTTTATCGTCGGCGTGGACCCCACATCCTTGGGGATTTTGAAGCCTCCAGGAGATTATGGAGCAGACATTGTTATAGGAGAAGCTCAACCACTTGGAAATGCCGTGAATTTTGGTGGTCCCCTTTTAGGGATTTTCGCTTGTCGTGATGATATGAAGTTAATTAGACAGATGCCAGGCAGAATAATTGGGCTGACTACAACTATCGACGTTGATAAACAAGGTTTTTGCATGGTCTTGCAAACCCGTGAACAGCATATCAGACGGGAAAAGGCGACGTCTAACATTTGCTCAAACGAGGCTCTGTGCGCTGTAGCTTCTGCTGTTTACTTAGCATTACTTGGGCCTGAAGGATTACGAGAATTGAGCGAAACGATAATGTTGAAGACGAATTATGCTATGCAGCTTCTTTCCAAAATGGAAGGTGTCAAGACCCCCCTTTTTAACACTTCTCATTTCAAAGAATTTGCCGTCAACTTTGACGAAACAGGATTAAGCGTTAAAGAAATTCAAAAGAGACTTTTGCAATATCAAATTCATGGGGGCAAAGACCTTTCTGATGAGTTTCCAGAATTAGGCAAAACTGCCCTATATTGTGTAACAGAAATTCATTCGAAAGAGGACATAGAAAGTCTCGCTCTTGCCTTAGAAGAGGTTTTAACTAAGAGGTGAAAAGATGTTTAAACAAGCAAATTGGAATGAACCTCTAATTTTCACTCTTGGAAGAAATGGGCGTAGGGGACATATATTACCTAAAGCAGAGAAAGAGATTAGAAATGCTGTTGGAAACGTAGATGATTTGATACCTGTAAACATGAGGCGCAAGCATAAGCCAAGGCTTCCAGAACTTTCAGAAGTTGAAGTTTACCGTCATTTTTTACGTTTATCAGAGATGAATTACGGAGTAGATTCTGGCTTTTACCCCTTGGGAAGCTGTACTATGAAATATGACCCGAAAATAAACGAGCAAATTGTCGACATGGCCACTTTAAACATGATTCACCCCTATCAAGACGAAAGTACAGTGCAAGGAATTTTAGAGGTTCTTCATAAGCTTGAACGAATGCTAGCGGAAATTACTGGTACATATGAAGTTTGTCTACAGCCCTCTGCTGGGGCCCATGGAGAATTTCTAGGAACCTTGTTGATGCGAGCTTATCATAAAAAGAATGGGGAAATCCAAAAAAGAAGAGAAATTATTGTTCCTGATTCGGCTCATGGTACAAACCCAGCCAGCGCCGCCATGGGAGGATTCGATGTAATAGTTGTTCCTTCAGACCACGAAGGTTGCGTTGATTTGGAAGCATTAAGAAACGTGGTTTCTGAAAGAACAGCAGGGTTGATGATCACTAACCCCAATACTCTGGGAATATTCGAGAAAAACATTGAAGAGATAGCAAGAATCATCCACGAAGCTGGTGGACTTCTCTATTATGATGGGGCAAATCTAAATCCTCTTTTGTGCAAGGTTAGGCCAGGAGACATGGGGTTTGACATTGTTCACATAAATATCCACAAGACCTTTGGTACACCTCACGGAGGAGGAGGCCCTGGAGCTGGACCTGTAGGTGTTTCTAAACAGTTAGCAAAGTTTCTGCCCGTTCCACGCATAGTTTTTAACGGCGAATATTATCGTTTAGATTATGATAGACCTGAAAGTGTTGGAAAGATTCGGTGCTTTTATGGTAATGTTGCGGTTTTGTTGAAAGCTTATGCATATATTTTAAGCTTAGGTTTTGAAGGCTTGAAAGAAGCCGCAGAAGTTTCAGTTTTAAACGCCAACTATTTGATGAAAAAGCTTATGGAAATCAGGGGTTTAACGCTTCCCTATAACAGCAAAAAACCTCGAAAGCATGAATGCGTGTTTAGTGTTAAGAAATTGAAAAAAGAAACGGGCGTATCAGCATTAAACATTGCCAAGCGTTTACTCGACTATGGATTGCACGCACCAACGATCTATTTTCCATTAATTGTAGAAGAAGCTCTAATGATAGAACCTACTGAAACCTTTGAGAAAGAAGAGATCGATCGCTTTGTAAATGCTATGAAAAAAATTTGTGAAGAAGCCTATACTGATCCAGAGAAAGTTATGAATGCTCCACATAATACTGCTATACCTAAACTAGACGAGGTTAAAGCTTCGCATCCGAGAACTATGATTCTAAGCTGGCGTATGTATCTAAAAAAGAAGGCTCAAAGCAATACTTTATATTAAAGTCTGTATTATTCACGGGCGGATGTGTAAAGTTTGACGGAACTGGAAGAAAAAGTGTTGGAGGCCGTTGGCAAAGTCGTTGACCCAGAAACAGGCTTAACTTTTGCTGAGATGCATATGATTAAAAATGCAAAAGAAGAAGAACCTGGAGTCGTCAAGGTTGAGTTTATTCCCTCAAGCCCTTTCTGTCCAATAGCCTTTAAGCTTGCAATGGATGTTAAAAACGCGGCCACAAAAGTTGAAGGCCTCAAGAAAGTTTTGGTTTATTGTCGCGGTCACATGATGGAACAGCAGATTAACGAAATGGTGAATAAAGAACAAAAATAGCCTTAATACCAAGGCATTTTCAATAAGATAGATAAGAGGGTCAGTAGAGAAAACTTTAGCCTTGAATGTGTAGGAATAATTATTGGTTTGTTACTAATTTTTCTCTGATTTCTTGACATTTCACCGTTGCTTCTTTGACAGCTTTCATAAGCGCTTGTCTAATTTGACTGCCTTCCAACTCAAAAATTGCTTCGATAGTTGTTCCTCCGGGTGTTGTTACCATATCCTTTATTTTGGTCGGGTGTTCCATGGTTTCTACAATAAGTTTTCCAGTTCCTAAAACAGTCTGTGCAGAACTATACAAAGCGAGATCTCTAGGCAATCCGACTCTCAGACCAGCATACATTAGTGCTTCTACGATTATGGAAATGTATCCTGGTCCACTGCCGCTTAACGCTGTAATAGCGTCCATGTATTTTTCTTCAACTTCTTCTGATATGCCCATGAGGTTGAAAAGTTCTTTGGCTTTTTTCTTATCCTCTAGAGTTACATTTTCGTCGCAAGAATAGGCAATAAAAGCTTCCTGCACCAATACAGCGACGTTGGGCATGGTCCTGATGAATTTGGCTTTAGGAATTATTTTCTTGTAGAATTTTAGAGGAAGTGTGGCGGCTGTGGTAATTACAAGTTTTCCTTCTATCTCTTTACTTATTTCTTTAAGAACATTTTCCACATCGTTTGGTTTTACACAAATGAAGATTATCTCCGAGCTCCTAGCCGCTTCCTTATTATTTCTAGAGACTGTTGCTCCTATCTTTTCAAGGTCTTTAATTTCTTCTATTCTTCGTCTTGTTGCCGTGATTTTGCCTCTATATTTTTTCTTCAACAAACTTTTGACTATGGCTCTACCAATAACCCCTGCACCAATAACTGCCACATTATCCATCAAACCGAACAACTCCATCCTACGCTTGCTTAGTCTGATTTAATAGCTTTTATTAAGTTATAATCTTTCTTTTAGTTAACTCAGGGGAAAGGGTAGGTTTTTATCTTGAAACTTCAAAAGACAAATCTTGGAAGGTTGAAGGTCACGAAAAAAGTTTCGCGTATATTGGGTGAACATTTAATCTATTGTTGTGGAGCCCGTGTTAGAATATCAGAGAAAGGCATTGAAGTTTTGACTGAGCCCACAATCACCTATTGTCCTTTACATGAGGCTTTGTATGGGACTAAAGAAATTACTGTGGATACTGTTCGCAAGAGTGTTGAAATGAAAATAGAGGGGTTTGGTTTCTGTTGTGCCCAACGTGTTTTTAACGCTGAAAATATTGTGCCCTACGGGGCATCGGAAATGATACATTTCTGGCTTGATAAGGGGCTTATGGATTGTGCGGTAGTTGTTTCGGAAGGAGCTGGAACAGTAATAACAGACAATGGCAAACTTGTGCAAGCAATCGGCGCACGTTTAACAGGGATAATTGAAACTTCGCCTGTGAAGGAGATTATTGCGCGTATTGAAAGGGATGGCGGAATCGTTTTAGATAAAACAAACGCATGTATCGACCAAGTTGAAGGTGTTAGACACGCTTTTGATTTGGGATTCAAACATGTCGTGGTTAGTGTTGCTGGTTTTCAAGCTAGGTCTATTAGTGAAATTAGAGAAATTGAGAAAAATTCAGAAAAAGAGGTTTTGATTTTTTCTGTTTGTAATACATGTGTGCGCAAGGTAGATGTAAAGCATATAGCTAAGGCTGATGTTATTTGTGCAAGTGCTTCGAGAATTCTTCGAAAAGAAATAGGCAGGAAAGCACTTTTACAAATTGGAGTGACCATTCCAATATACGTTTTAACAGAAAAAGGAAAGAAACTTGTTTTGACATATTTAGCTGAATTTAAGGATCCACTTGTGATTTTTAGAACGAAAAAATTGCCTTATCATGTAGAAGAGCGAGGTCCTAGGCTCAAGTAGCTAAAAACGGGAACGGAAAGCCTTTGGTAGGCAGTTTTTCCTTTAGTGTATATTTTTTAACTCAAACCTATACTCTTCTTCTTAAGTCCTCCAATCTAAGAGACTACTTTTGGTTAACGCAAACTAAAAAAATAAATATTTGACTTAAAATCTAAACTATGATAGAACTTATTATGGAATCTAATTGAGTAGATGAAAATGAGAATTTTTGACAAATTGTTTGGAAGGAAAAAATCGAGAATTGATACTTCGATTGACTCTTTTCTTCGATGTATACTTAGGAGGCCTTCTTATTGCCGTATTAGGATTTCACAGATTCCAGAATTTTATAACGCACTGACAAGTATGTTGATAAAAAGGGGATTCCAGACATCTAAGATTACGACTCTTGTGGACGCAAATCTCAAAGGTGTTTGTCCTGAATGCGGTTCATGGTATAGCAGTGACTTGCTTTCTATTTGCGGCATAACGCAGGCCTCCCCCCTCTCTGGGGCAAGAAAAATCTTCATGCCGCGGTCACAGTTAGCCTCACAGGCAATTAAACGTGTTCTTAAGGGTGATTGTATTAATCCGCGCTGTTCCTGCAAAGACATAGTTATGTGCTGGCAGGTAGAAGAGGAGCACGCTGGTGTCACTTATGCCGATGCCGCTCGAATACTAGGTCTAAGTAAGGTAAAGGATCCTTACGATGTATGGTGATAAAGCAGACGACGAATATAGACCCTACCAGAAAGAATTCTTTAATTAAAGAGGCGTAGGCATGGATATCCCTTTACTTTTTTCTTTTTTTGGTGCATTTACTTTTGTTATATTAGGGTTTACAGCATACCAAGAAGGAAGAAAACCTAAACCCAGAGAAGAAATTGCTAAAGAGAAGAAATGGAAAGAGTTTCTTAAAGAAAGAGCTGAAACGGTGGTTGATGGGGTTTTCGGCTTAGTTCTCGGGTTAAGTGCTTATTCTCTGACGGGTTTTACGATAAGTGAATTCGAAGACGTTTTGGTTGCAATCTCCTACTTTGCCCTTACCTTCTTTTTGGTTTGTATGCTTTGGTGGGGAGTATCTAAATGGTTCGCCGTTGCCGAATACAGTGACATACTCATGGCGATAAACTCCTTTTTCATAGTACTCCTAGTGCTTATGCCCTTCTCTCTCAAATTAATGTTCTTCTTGGACCCCGCTGTTAAAGGCATAGGTGTGACCATGTTTCCACTTATTATGGTAGCTCTCATGTCATGCACTTTCTTAGCGAATGTCGTGATCCTTCTTAAAAATCGTGAGATACCTACGGAAGTGCGTGGAGACCTTAAAAGGGGACTGTTCCTCTTCCCCATAATAGCTACACTCTTTTTCTCATCATTGTTGATACCTGCGGATGCTCCTACCCAAATGTATGTACAAAGGTATCTGCCCCAATGTGAGGTTATCATTCCGGATGTGTTGAGAACCTATCCATTTAGGGTTGCTTCTTGGTGGATTATAATCGTTTTAATGATTTTATTAAGTGGATTAGCAGAAATCGTTCAGAAAAGTCATGTATATACATCAGAGAAGGAGTTGTCTTCTCCGAAAGAATGGAGAAGAATTCTGACCAAGAAATGTCGTGTAATCAGTGATTCAGTTTATGGTTTAGCGCTTGGGCTTTGCGCCTACACACTCACTGATTATGCCATAAAAGGTATAGATGATGTTGTTATAGCGCTCTGCTTTTTCTTTCTTACTTTTATGTTAGTAGCAACTTTCTGGATGGAAGTGTACCGAGCTTTTGGTATGGTTTCGTTCTTTGATGATGCTCTTGTGACAACTAACTTCATGATCACATTTTTTGTTGCCCTTTTACCATTCTCGCTTCGATTAGCAATTGTACCTGACATAGCTACTCGAAACATGGGTATGACTCTCTTCCCATTGATCATGACAGCAGCTGGCATCACCAGCTCATCTTTCATTGTTCTATCCCTCCACCGAAGAACTGTTGAAGTACCTAAAGACGACCTAATGGAACTAAAAAGATTCGCAGTAGCAATACTTGCACTTGCATTCATCTATATCGCATCATTTTGGATACCTCCTGATGCAGCTATCCCCTCCGAATTTGCTAACTTCATTCCACCGCCGCTAGTGAAGACTTTGCCCTTCAGAGTAGTAATCTGGTGGTTTAGTTTAATTCCATTTATAACAGTAATGGGAATAGTTGAGATTATACAGGAACGGATCGAACGTAGGAAACAGTAGTTAAAGAGGGGGCGTGGCATTGTTACAGCTAAAAATTCTCTGTTTCTCGGCTTGTCGCTACATCTTTAGACTTTACCCAATGCAACACTAATGTTCTAGAATTTATCTGATCCATATAAACGAATCCAGCATCACTATTGAATATTGACTGTACTTAGAGAAAAAGTCAGAGACTTCTTTTTAGCCTTTGATGTGCTGGAAGACCCTATCATTTCAGCAGGCGGCATCATGAGGGTCCTAACGTTTTGAAAGAGTAAAGGCACGCAAGAAAAAAGAGATTTTAAGGGCGAACTCTCCAGTCTCGGCAACCAAAAGCCTTAAGTGTTTATGTATGCTAAATGTTGCTGTAAATGTATAATATGTAGGTGTTGAATTAGTTTGGCTGTGGAAGGTTTTTCTGGAAGTAAACAACCTGTAGATGTGAAAATAGGTGAATTAACCCCTTCTTCTAGGGCAATAAATGTTAAAGCAAAAGTGGTTTCGAAAAGTGAGGTAAGAAACATTGCTGCGGGAAGAGATGGTGCCCCCCACCGAGTTTGCGACGCCTTGATTGGAGACGAAACGGGATGTGTCTATTTGACCCTTTGGGATGACAACATTGAAAAAGTAAATGAAGGTGATACTGTAAAAATCGGAAACGGCTATGTGACCCTTTTTAGGGGCAACATGCGTTTGAACGTTGGAAGATATGGCACTTTAGAAATTGCAGAAGAAGCTTTTGAGGGCGAAGTAAACACTGAAAACAATCTATCTGATAAAGTGTATGAACAACAGAGACGCTTCTTTAGACGTGGCCGAAGAAGCGGGTATCGGCAAAGAAGATATTAATAGACAATCTTTGTTAGGACCCTCATTATTGCTTCATGCAGAAGTTATAGTAATTTGTAGTCTACATGTACATCTGAAGATAAAAAAAATTATAATCACAGTGTATAGTATCCTAACTTAACGTTGTATTTAACGTTTAGTTTAATACATATTTTGGAAGCTTTTCTTAAGATTCACCGCAACCTTTAAAGCCTTCACGTTGAAACAAGATTTCCGTCAAGAGGAGAAATGGTAATGGCTAAATCAGTAAATGAGGGAAAAAAACCTGGTGTAGAAGAATTATTAGCTAAAGCCAAAAAACCAGCACGGCTTGCTCCACCATTGCACAAATTTTATGAAGGAAAAGTTCAGGTTATGCCAAAATGCTCTATAACGAGCCCAAAAGACTTCGCAATATGGTATACTCCAGGTGTAGCTGCACCCTGTAGAGAAATTTATGCTGACAAGAATAAATCCTTCGAGCTTACAAACAGATGGAACTATGTTGCGGTAGTATCAGACGGAACGCGAGTACTAGGATTAGGCGATATTGGTCCTGAGGCTGCCATGCCGGTTATGGAAGGAAAAGCATTACTCTTCAAGTACTTAGGGGGAGTGGACGCTTTTCCTATATGTTTGAAAACAAAGGATCCAGAGGAAATAATCCGCGCATGTGAACTTATCGAGCCTACTTTTGGTGGAATAAACTTGGAAGATATAGCTAAGCCAAAATGCTTTTATGTGCTGGAAAAAGCGAGAGAAAAACTGCAAATTCCAGTATGGCATGACGACCAGCAAGGGACAGCTACTGTTATACTGGCAGGATTAATAAATGCCTTCAAAATTGTGGGTAAAAAACCCAAGGAAAGCCTGATAACTCTTGTTGGCGCAGGATCCGCCAATATCAGAACAGCATATGTCCTGATAAAATGGGGAATAAAACCAGGCAACTTAATAATGGTAGACACAAAAGGAATAATCTACCCAGGGAGAGAGGACATAAACAAAGAAGAAAACCAATGGAAATATGACCTATCTCAAAAAACGAACGCAGAAGGCAGAAGAGGCGACATATCAGAAGCATTTAAAGACGCAGACGCGGTGGTAGCTGCATCAAAACCTGGTCCAGGCACTATAAAAAAAGAGTGGGTTGCAACAATGGCTGACAATGCTATAATATTCGCTTGTGCAAACCCCATACCTGAAATATGGCCATGGGAAGCAAAAGAAGCCGGAGCAAGAATTGTTGCAACAGGTAGAAGCGACTTTCCAAATCAGGTTAACAATAGTTTAGGTTTTCCAGCAATTTTCCGTGGAGTACTGGATGTTAAAGCCAAAACAGTTACAGACGATATGTGTGTGGCTGCAGCTCAGGAACTAGCAAAATTTGCTGAAGAACGAGGAATGCACGAAGAAGACATTTTACCCAGAATGGAAGAATGGGAAGTCTTTCCAAGAGAGGCTGTTGCATGTGCCCTTAAGTCCATAGATCAAGGCGTGGCACGAGTAAAACCCGGTAGACAAGAACTTTATGAGAGAGCTGTAGCCATAATTCGCAATGCTAGAGAATCTTTAAGGGTGTTAATGAAGGAAGGCTTAATAAGACAGCCTCCACCAGAAGATCAATTGTTAAAATAGCTATGGCTAAATCATAAAAAATGTCAAATTTTCCCGTTTTTCTTTCTCAAATTTGGAAAATTATTTAAACTTATCTATAAAATAGAAGTGCTTGGAGAAAAAGGAAAATGCGTTCAGATTATGCCCTTTATGGAGTTGGAATAATCTTTTTTGTAATAACATGTATAGTGGCATTATATCCAGTAGAACCTCAGCAAGTTTTAGTAGTTGCAACAGTTATTGGAGGACTCTTTTTCTTGGGACTAGGATACACTCAAAGACCTAAACCAGAAGCAGAAACCAAGGGAACAGAGGTGCCACCCATCACTAGTGTGGAAACGATTGCAGATGGGGAAAAACCAGTAACCGTCGCGGAAATTGCGCCGTTAGCTGGTGAGCTTACAAAGATTAGAGGAATCGGAGCAAAACGAGCAGAACAGTTAGAGGCTTTAGGGATACATGGCATTGAGGATTTGGCCAAAGCTTCAGCTAAGAATTTAGCTAAAAAACTGAAACTCTCGCCAAAAATCACCAAAAAATGGATTGAAAACGCAAAAACTCTTGTTGAAAAATCTTAGAAAGCTTACGTAACTCTTCGCCTATAACATTGAGATTCTTACTATATTTCTTCTTTCTAATCGCTTGATGGCATCCAGAAACTCGTTTTTCTTTTTCCCTGTTAAATTAAAGGCTTTAAGCATATCCTTAATGGACATTTCAGGTCTTCCAAATCCTATATTTCTGAGAAGAAGATGCTTTACTATAGAGCGTTCAAGTTTTCCACAGCGCCATGTGGTATTTCGAATAAGTATAACTATAGCTTCTACGAATTTCCCTTTTCTACCCTTTCTTTTGGGGTTCAAGATTCTCTAATACTAAAATATATAACATGATGTTTTTAGAATTTACGCTAAAGACACATGGGAGGAAAAAATGCTGGAAGGTCATGTAGGGAGAATCATTTTTTCCAGAATACGGGAAGGAGAAGATCTGGCGGATGCCATCAAAGAGAGAGTGAAAAACAAGAAAGTGAAAGCTGGAATTTTTGTTTTTATTGGAAGCCTAAGAGAAGTGGTTCTTGGATATTACAAGGAAGGGAAATACCACGATATCAAGTTGGATGGTCCCCTAGAAATCGCCTCTGGTTTGGGAAATGTAGCCCTAGATGAGAATGGGGATGTCATAATTCATGCACATTTGGTAGTTGCCAATAAGAATGGTGAGGCTTTTGGTGGACATTTAATGAAGGGTTCCTATGTAGGGGCTACCGTGGAATTGGTGATAATTGAAGCTGTGAATGTTGCCTTAAAAAGGGAGTTTGACGAGAAAACAGGATTGAAGCTTTTGAAATTAAGTTAAAACTTTCCTGAGGTATATTCCATTGGCATTTAAGTAGTACATTTTCAATTTGCCAACTTGAACATATCCAAGTTTTTTGTAAAGTTTTAAGGCAGCAGTATTGTCTTCCCTTACTTCCAGACAACAGGTCTTAATGTTCTTTTCCTTGAAGATTTTTTCAATTTCCTGTAAGAGCCTCAGACCTATTCCTTTTCTACGATGTGTGGGTAGAACATCTATCGTTAATATATGTCCAGATAAAGCTTTTCTTTCTCTATAAATGGTGCCTATTATAAAGCCTACTATTTGTCTGTCTAATTTTGCAACTAAACATATAGAGTTAGGGTCTGTGAGCAATTGGACAATCTGCTGTTTAGTAAAGGCTTCAGCTTCGAAACATTTCTTTTCAATTTCCCAAATAGTGTTTAAATGCTGAGGGGAAGCATTCTCTATGGTTATCCGCATAAAGAGCCCTTTTATCAGATACGAAGTGATTTTGGGATTTAGGCTTTTTGTGTTTTCGTGTCTGTTGTTTGTACTGATTTTATTCCAAGCCATTGTTGAGCGACAAATCCTATGAAAAATCTTAACCACAAGGTTAGAATTCTTATGGCTATAGTAGCTGTGGCGCTAGTTTGCGGAGGCATCCCCACTAGAATAAGAAGTGTAGTAAGTGTTATTTCTGGAAAACCCACTTCGAAGGGGATTCCTAGCGGTATTGATTTTATAGCTATGAAAATAGAGAATATCACAAGTATGGCGCCTATACTTATCGATGTATAGCCAATAGCTAGGATCGAGAGATAGAAAACCAGTAAACCTAGGATCCATGAGACAGTTGAAAAAAAGGATGCAACAACTACAATTTTTGGAGAACCTCCGAACTCTCGTATGGCACTGTGAAATGCTTTTGCAGCTTTCAGAGTTTCCGTTCGAATTTTGGTTAGTTTCCAACGTCCCCTACTTATCCATTCTGCAAAATTAATTATACCCCTGACCACTCGCAAAGTCCAATTTTCTTTCACACATAAAAGAAGAAGAAGTAAAAGAAAAAAGAAAGTTAAAGTGGCAAGTGTTAATGTCAAATTTAGCATTAATCCTGAAAGTTGTTTCTCTATTAACAAAAGTGATGCACCTAAAGTTAGAGACAGAACATTCATGATCATTCCAATTAATCTTTGAATTACTAGGGAGGCAGTAACCTTTCCCGCGGTTCCATTTTGTTCTCGTGTCACCAAATATATTTTAGAAATTTCTCCACTAATGGATTCTGCTGGAATAAGGATGTCCATAAATGTACCAAACCATACGAAAAGGAAAGATTTTGCTAAGGAAAGTTTTACAGACAAAAATCTTAAGAGAAAATACCATGCAACAGTGAAGAAAAAAGTATCAAAAACTAGAAGAACAGCGGCTAATAAGTAAAGGTAAAGGTTTATGCCTTTAAGCATAGATATTATTTCGAAAATATCCACACCGAAAATATAAATGTAAAGAAGAAAAACCACGATGCCTATGGCTGGCAAGAGTAAGGTTTTCCATGTAAATTTAAACTCTCTGGAAACCATTAAATTTTGCACCAAGCGTTGACAGCAAAAGGTCTGAAAGCATAATTATATATTTTACCTAACTTCAAGCAATTCCTCATGACCAAAATTTAACTATGTGTAAAAGTTAGGTATATGCGGTGTTACTGTGGAATTAAAAGGGGTTCATTTTCTCCTCACTTACAGATGTGATCTAGAATGTAATCACTGCTTTGTCTGGGGAAGTCCCAAGGCAAAAGGAGTTTTTATTTTTGACCAAATAAAAAACATATTGAAAGAGTCAAGGAAATTAAAAACCGTGAATTACATTTCCATAGAAGGCGGTGAACCTTTCCTATATTATCCAATTATGGTTAAAACCGTTGAAGAAGCTGTGAGAATGAATTTTCAAGTAGAGATCTTATCAAACTGTTATTGGGCAACATGCTTGGAAGACGCTATAGAATGGCTTACACCTATAGCCAAGCTGGAAAATGTGAAATTAAGTCTAAGTAGTGACTTTTTTCACAGCGAAAAATGGGTAAGTAACGAGATAAAAAATGCTGTTAAGGCCTCAAACACGTTAAACATGACGGTTGGAGTAATAGCTGTAAAGTATCCTGAAGCCAAAACCGCTTGCCCAGGTGAAATTGAAGGAGCTAGAGTAGATTTATGGGAATTGATGTATCGTGGTAGGGCGTATTCAAAACTAATAGAAAAAGCAGAGAAAAAACCTTGGGAGGAATTTACGAAATGCCCTTATGAGAATTTTGATCAACAAGAAAGGGTGCATGTAGATCCTTTAGGTTATGTTCATGTTTGCCAAGGAATTTCCATAGGTAACATTTTGGAAAAGAAGTTTTCAAAAATAATCGAAGAATATGACCCCTACGAAAATCCAATAATCGAACCACTAATCCAAGGGGGACCAGTAGCTTTAGTCAAAAAATTCAATCTACCTCACAATGAGGCTTATGCCGATCCATGCCATCTCTGTTATGCCGCTCGTTGCATGCTTAGAACTAAGTATCCAGAAATACTCGTTCCAAACCAGATGTACGGAGAAATTGAAGAGTAGCCATAGAAATTATAAGCAGTTATTTTAGATTAAAGACATTGGTGATTATTTGTTAACACGGGATGAAGCTCTCAATTTAGTCAAGGACCACGTTAATAAAAGAAACATTGTTTATCATATGATTGCTGTTGAAGCCATAATGCGAAGTGTGGCAGAACATTTTGGAGAAGATCCAAACGAATGGGGTTTAGTTGGTTTATTACATGACATTGACTATGGAAAAACAGAGGGAACCCCAGAAAAACATGGACTTATAGCTGAAGAAATACTGAAAGAGAAAAAAGTTCCAGATAATATCATGAGGGCTATAAAGTCTCATAATTTTGAACATACTGGTATTATGCCAGAAAATCGTATGGAAAAAGCTTTGATAGCCTCTGATGCCATCTCTGGATTGTTAGTAGCTTGTGCTCTTGTTATGCCTTCCAAAAAGCTGGCTGATGTGAAAGTAACAACTGTGGAGAAAAAGTTTAAAGCTAAAGATTTTGCTAGGGGAGCTGACAGGAACAGAATTCTCATCTGCGAAGAAATCGGAATTCCGAAGGAAAAATTCTTTGAAATCGCCCTCAACGGATTGAAAGAAGTGTCCCAACAGATCGGACTATAATTCACTTATCACCTTATATTCTTCTTGACTTTTCACTCCAAGTCCAAGTTCCACTGCTCTACGGATTTGGATGTAACTCCAAGGGTCAGCTATTAAACTGCTACCTTCATAGCTTCTTACTATTTTTGCTGCTTCCACATCTAAGGCTATTCTGTCACCAGAAGCCAAAACCAAGTCCGGATTTCGTATTTCCCCTGACGCTGGTCCACCTTTAATAAAGCATTTTCTTCCATCCATAATTATTAAGTTTGGGTGCACCTTAAGATTTAGGTCGGCAATTTTCTCCTCCAAACGTCTCACATGTAATAGTACCCTTTCGCTTGGCTTCATTAAACCCACAGCTAATTTTAGACTGAAAGTGAATTTGGCCCATTTATGAGTTTTCATACAGCACACATAAACAAGCTTTTCAACTTCTTTCAAAGCTCGTTCTGGCAAACTAACTTTTTTCAAATATTCTCCACCAGTTTCGACCTTAACCCATTTTCCCTCATCGAAAAAGACAATTTCAGCGCCTGCATCTTGCGCTTTTTTAAGCATGCCTGTTTCATCTAAAACCTTGCGAGTTGAAAGGGAAAGCATAGAAGATTCACCCAAAACCACTTTAGAAGCACCATGCTCATAAAGTAATGCTATAACCTCCTTAACAAAATCCGGATCGCTGGAAGCAGGTGGAGGGTCCGCAGTGTTAAAATTGGGCTTAACCCATACGACATCCCCTTTTTCAACAATTTTTCCAAAACCGCCAATTAATTCAACAGCTTTCAAAATTTTTTCTTTTAAACTCAACCCTTTTGCGGTAATTTTGCTTACAAGTACTTTACCGTCTTGCTTGTATGCGTTTTCACCTAATAATCCAATAATGTCTTTTGCTTTCAATTATTATTCACTTGATTAATTATAGAGTATAATACTGCAAAATAAATTGTTATTTCCAATGCGATCTAAAGGCTACAAGGATCAGGGCTCTAACAATCAAAGAAACCCCTATAAGCGTCATGACTAACGACCAATAAGCAAACCATATGGTCGTTGTGGTTTTCTCATTAAGATGGCTATGAATTAAAGTACTATTTCCAAGCCAAAAAATAATATCAGAAAAGTTTTCTGTTTTTTAATGGCGAATCAGCAAACAATCTAAAACATAACAAGGTTATGAGAAATATCCCCATACAGGAACTTTAACAATTCGAACTCCTGTTTTCTCAAAACATAACTTGTAAGAACTTGTTTTTGATATTTTCTAGATTTTTTAACGATTCATACCAAGAATCTAAGAGACTTCAAAAATGATTTCCCTTGAAACATACTTAATACAACGAATAATTTGAACAACTTGGTTATATATCTGTTCATTTATTTTGAATTTTCTATACTACATATCTATCTGTTTTTTCGAAATCCTTCACTATTTCCATAACACGCTTTCGAACGTTAACATGTTCCAAGGGAATGCCTTTAAGCAAAGCCCAGGGAGTCTTCTCCGCAACTACAGTTGCAATATGTTTTTCTCCGAAACATTTTCTCGCAATTTCGTAAACAAGTCTCCTAACCCTTACTTCTGAAAAGGCACCTAAAGCATGCAGATATTCATGTAAAAGCAAGTTATAGATTAAGGCGTTAACTACACGTCTATTCTTAATTGAAGCTTCAACTATTTCAATCAATCTTCTGTTCAAAACAATGTTATTGGTCCCAACAGGGTGATAAGCACCTAACTGAAGAGGCAAATCATCAAGGAAAATCATCATTCCACCTCTCCGTTTTCCTAAAGAAAACTCGATAGTGTCTCTGACTATGTTCCAAATTTCGCCATAATTTTTGGCAGTATCTAAGCGATTACGATGTTCTTGGAAAATTGAAGATTCGCCGCTCATTTTGGTACTCCTTTTAACAAATAGAAGCTCAGTGTTCTATAAAAACCATAAAGTTTTTGGAAGTTAAAGGTTAAATGCACCGAAACAAATAAAGGACTAAAATTAAAAGTTGTTTCAAAGATTCGTTTGGAGAACTGTAATGATATGGCGAGCATAATTCTTGTCAGAGATATAATGTCTAAAGACGTTAAAGTGGTGCGTACGGACACAAGCGTGAAAGAGGTTGTGGCTACAATGAATAAGTTTAACATAGGATCAATAATTGTAGTTCAAGGGGATAGACCTGTAGGTATAATAACTGAACGTGACATTCTACGACGCTTGGTGGAACAAAGTCTAGCACCTGAAGTTTTAACAGCGAGGCAGGTCATGAGTAGTCCTGTTTTGACAATAAATGAAAACGCTACCATAGAAGAAGCAGCCAAGTTTATGGTAAATAAAAAGGTGAAGAAATTACCTGTTATGGATAACGGCAGGCTTGTGGGGATAATAACCTTTACTGACATAGTGACAAAGGTACCTACGCTTCTATCAATACTTGAAGAACTTGTTCGACCTCATCACAGAAAATATTAGGTCAATATGTAAACTCTTTCTTTTTACAAGTTCTATACACTACACTAGTTATTTTTGACAGTTCCGAACTTGTTAAACATGAAATTCGGGCTTTGATTTTCTAAGTTTTTTATCTAGACATGCTTTGACAAATCCATAGTATTCTGGATCTGGTCTTCCAGGGCGACTTTTGAATTCTCCGTGAAATTGGGATGCGAAAAAGAAAAAGTGGTTAGGCAATTCTAAAATTTCCATTCTACGACCATCAGCGCTTCTACCTGAAAAAACTAATTTATTTTTCTCCAAAGTTTCCAAGTAGTCGAGGTTAACTTCAAACCTGTGACGATGACGCTCATAAATTTCTTTGCTTTTGTAAAGAGCGTAGGCAATAGTGTTTGGCTTTAAAATTATTTTGTGAGAACCTAAACGCATGGTAGCTCCTTTAAACTTTATGCCTCTTTGTTCTGGCATTAAGTCAATAACAGGATTAGAAGAGTTTGGATTAATTTCTGTGCTGTTAGCATCTTTCAACAAGCAGACGTGTCTTGCATATTCTATCACAGCAAGTTGAAAACCATAACATATTCCGAGAAAGGGAATGTTGTTTTCTCTGGCGAATTTGATAGCCATAATTTTTCCTTCAGTTCCTCTAGATCCGAAACCGTACGGTACGAAAATGCCGTCATATTCTCTTAGCTTTTCAACAGTTTTCGGGTTTTTCTCAAATTTTTCTGCTTCAATGTAATAAATGGATATCTTGGTCTTACAGATGGCGCCGCCATGTCTAAGGGCCTCGCTCATACTTACATAGCTATCGGCTAATCCCGCATATTTGCCAACTAAGGCGATTTTCACTTCATGTTCAGGGTTCAGAATGGCATGTACAAAGTTTTTCCAATCTCCAAAGTCAGGTTTAAAATCGTTTAATTCCAGTCTTTTGCAGATGAAATCACCCATGCCCTGCTCATCCAGAATTAGCGGAACTTGATAGATAGATTCTACATTATAAGAGCAGAAAACTGCGTTTTCAGGAATCGTGCCGAAGAGGGCTATTTTCCTTAAGGCTTCAGCCCTTATCATTTCTGAACATCGGGCCACAATAATGTCGGGTTGGATACCAATACGTCTCAACTCGTTGACACTGTGCTGTAAGGGTTTAGTTTTCATTTCTTTTGTGACATCAAGAATTGGAACAAGAGCGACATGCACATACAACGTGTTTTGGAACCCTTCTTCTAAACGCATCTGTCGAATGGCCTCAAGAAAAGGTAGGCCTTCAATGTCGCCTACTGTTCCACCAACTTCTGTTAAAACCACATCTACGCCAGAATTTTTGGCCACATTGCGGATGCGGCTTTTAATTTCATTAGTTACATGAGGAACAATCTGAACACATCTACCTAAGAAGTCTCCTCGCCGTTCTTTTTCAATAACTGCCTTATAAACTAGACCTGTAGTGATGTTATTTTCTTTTTTTAGATCTAAATCAAGAAAGCGTTCATACCATCCCAAGTCGAGGTCGGTTTCGCCTCCATCATCTGTTACGTAAACTTCTCCGTGCATATAGGGATTCATGGTTCCAGCATCAACATTCACATAAGGGTCAATTTTTATGGCAGTAACCCTTAATCCTCTAGCCTGAAGCATCTTTCCAATAGAAGAAGTTACAATACCTTTCCCAACCGAACTTAACACACCACCAGTAACAAAAATGTATTTAACCATTCTGATTTGCCTCTGCAATAACAAATCCATAACGTCTAATCAGCATTTAAATTTATTTGCCTACTACGATGAAGGTTTTCCATTACTCTTTTGAAGGTGAAATACTATTTGAATATGGTTAAGCCCGTGTATAAGAAGAGAACTCCGAGCATTGTTTACTGGCTGGGAAACAACTTGTATCTTAATATTACTAACAGATGTTCCAACAACTGTTATTTTTGCATTAGAAACTTTAGAGATGGTGTTGGAGGCTTCCATCTCAAATTGCATCATGAACCTTCCACAACTCAAGTGATAAGCAAACTTCAAGAAGTTATTAACCTAAAAAATTGGCGTGAAATTGTTTTTTGTGGTTTTGGGGAGCCCTTAGAAAGGCTAGATTGTGTTTTAAAAGTTTGCAAATGGATAAAACGATATTATGGAAAACCCACAGTAATAAGGATAGATACCAATGGTCAAGGTTTCCTAATTCACCCAAATAGAAACGTAATAAAGGAATTAAAGGAGGCTGGCGTTGACAAAATAAGCGTTAGCCTAAACGCCCATGATAAAGAAACCTATGACCAGATTTGCAAACCAGCCTTCAATAACGCCTTTAAAAGCGTTCTAAATTTCGTTAAAAAAGCAAAAAACGTATTTAGTGTTGAAATAACAGCAGTAGCTCTTCCTGAAGTTGATCTTTCAAAAATCGAAGAACTTGCCAAAAAATTAAATGTACACTTTAGAAGGAGAGATTACATTCAAGGGTTCTGGTGAAAAGACAAGCTAAGATTTTCATATCTGCATCTGTTCAGCTTTGTTTACAATAGAATTTATCTGTTCCTTGTTTAATGGAAAACCATGAAGCATCTTACCCCTAAGTTTTAACTCTTTTAGAAAAGTATCTCTTAATGGTAGAGGGTTTTTAAAGGGTATAACATATCTGAATTCTATGGCTTTTTTCCAGCCGTACTTTCCGCAGTATTGTTTTTCTTCTTCAGAAAGCTCCTCTAAAGAGAGGACATTACCTATTTCACCATATCCAACAACAGAGTCTCCAACAGTAGTTTTGTGGACAAAAATTATCGTCTGTCCTTTTTTCCATTTTCTGCGAAAATTGGTATAATAGATCGCCATGTTGAAAACATGCCGTACCCATTCCTTTTTTGCTATTCTAAGGATATAGCCTTCAGCATCAGGCATGAAAGGAACTTTCCTTCTACTTCATGGTTCTATTGCTATCTTGATTTCGTTTTTTGACGTTGAAAGTATCTTAAAAGCTTCTTCGATGGCGTTAAGTTTCATTTTCCGTGTTATTAATGGTCTTACATCGATTCTTCTTGAAGCGATCAAGTTAAGGGCTGTCTTAAAATGAAGAGGCGTGGTATGAAAGGTGCCAAGGACTGTTACTTCGCCATAATGGAGCAGTTCTGCGTTTATTTTTATTTCTGTCCCTGGAGGGCAGCCGCCAAATTCTAGTACTGTTCCGCCTTTTCGAACAAGTTTGAAGGCTTGTTCCCATGTGGCTGGTAGTCCTATGGCTTCTATTACGATGTCTGCACCATACCCATGGGTAAGCTGTTTGATTTCTTCCACCACGTTTGTCTTTTCAGCGTTAACCGTTTCGTCTGCACCTAGTTTTTCTGCAAAATCTAACCGTTCATCTATAAGGTCTATTATTATTGCTTTTTCAGCCCCCACCGCCTTAACAGTCAGCAAATGTAGTATGCCTATGGGGCCAGCGCCTATTATTACTACGGTGTCGCCAAGCTTTACCTTTGCTTCTTCAACTCCATGAAGAACGCATGCCAATGGTTCCGTAATGGCTGCTTCTTCGTAGAAAACATGCTGCGGAATTTCTTGCATGTTAACGAGAACCATGCGAGGTGGCACTTTAATGTACTCAGCATAAGCTCCCCAGAGCCAAATCATGTTTTCACACAAGTTATACTTGCCTTTTTGGCACATTTTACATCGGAGGCAAGGAGCACTGTTGCCAGCGCGAACTCGCATACCCTTTTTAGGCCATTCTACATTTTCGCCTACTTCAACCACTTCTCCAGCCCATTCATGTCCAAAAACGGTGGGCAACTTTATGACCTTTTTCACATAGCCTCGATGGAAAATTTTTAGGTCAGTCCCGCAAGTGGTGGCGGCTTTTACTTTTACGAGGACTTCTCCAGCTTCTATTTTTGGAACAGGAATTTCTTCGATTCTTAGATCTTTTATTCCGTGAAGCATGGCTGCTTTCATTTGCTTTTCACCTATTTAGAATCATAACTTTGAGGCATTCCTTGTTTTTCAAGGCTGTTTTAAAGGCTTTGGCTGTTTCTTCAAGTTTGAAACGGTGGGTTATAAGTTCATTTACTTTTATTTTTTTGTTTTTTAGAACTTGCAGAGCTTTTCTTGTTTCTATGTGGGATGTTGAATATGAGGGGATTACTTTGATTTCGGAGAAGAAGAGTTCTTTTGGGTTTATTTGCAAATATTTTCCTGGATTGATTGGCGCGAAAACACAGAGTTTTCCTCCTTTACGGCAAACTTTCAAACTGGTTTTGTATGCTTCTAAATCTGGAGCAGTAACTATTGTTAAGTCAGCTCCTCTACCTTCTGTTTCAGCTTTGACGACTGTTGGGAAATCTTCTTTTTTTGCGTTTACTATAAGGTCTGCCCCAAACTTTTTGGCAACTTTTAGGCGATAATTGATTAGGTCGCTTATGAAAACTTGAGAAGCCCCGAGAATTTTTGATAAAGCCGCGTGGAGTATTCCAGTTACTCCTGCCCCAATTATTGCTACTGAATCGCCTGTTTTAATTTGGCATCTTTCTAGTGCTCTTAGGCAGCATGCGACAGGTTCTATGAAGGTGGCTTCTTCAAAAGATATTTCATTTGGTATTTTTAAGGTGTCGATTTGAAGGTTAGGGGCTGGAACTTTAAAGTATTCTGCAAATCCGCCAGGTAAAATATTGGTTGCATGAAATTGTTCGCAGAGGGTGTAATCTCCGTGGAGGCAATAGTAGCATGTTAAGCATGCTACATGATGGTGAACAAAAACCTTGTCGCCAATTTCGAATTTTTTCACTTTTTCGCCTTTTTGTATTATTATTCCTGCTGGTTCATGTCCAAGAACTAGCGGGGCACGATTTTTAAGGTACCATTGCATAAGATCTGAACCGCATATTCCGCATGCTTTCATTTCTACTAGGGCTTCGTCTTTACTTATTTCAGGTATTGGTATTTCTTGTATTCGTATGTCTTGTGAGCTGTAGTACACGGCTGCTTTCATTTTAGTTCAATGGTTTTTCTATTAATTTACACTTAAGACTTTCCAAAATGTTTGTTTGGTCAAGGGCATATTCTTTTATAGAGGTTATAATGAAAATAGAAGTTTAGGTTAGTATGGTGATATTGATGGAGATAGATAGGGCTGAGATTGTTGCATATGTTTTAATGGGAGTTGGAGCAGTGCTGTTGGTGATAACCTTTTATATGGCTTTCACCTTGCTTGTATCTGAACTGGGGATCCTACCGACACCAGATCTTTCTGAGGCTTTGGGTGGGATTCTCGGTCCTATAGCTAACGCGTTGATAAAGATTTTGTATCTCGGTGTTATGGGTTGGGTGGGTTCTGTAGCTACTGTACGTGGTATACAATTGATGAGAGAAGTTAAAAGTGGACGACATCAGGAAAAGAAGCTGTCTAAAGTTTCAGAGCCGTTGGTAGAAAAAGAGGAGAAGGAAGAAAAAGCTGAATAGAACGGAGTTGTCAGGTTAATTTAAAGGCTAAAGCGGCGAAAAGAGGCTGCGATTTTGAAGCTTACGATTCAAGCACTTGGATGGATAATAAAGATTCTTTGGTTTGTTACCTTAGTTTTTCCCTTAACAATAGGGCTTTCTTTGATGGAGTTTGCGGGTTCAGAAGCTGTAGGGTTCGGGGAGCCATCGTCTTCTTTTTCTGAGGGACAATTTTGTTTTTCTTTGCCAGTTTTCGTTGATAATAAAGGCTTCTATGATTTTTCAGACATTAATGTTACTGTGTATGTGGAGGCTAAAGGTAAGGATTTTATGCAGATTTCTAGAACTTTTCCTGTCGTGCATGCTCATAGCAGGTGGAATGGAAGCTATGACTTGAACTTTAGTTTGAGTGATGTTGTGAGTAGGAATAGGGCTCTTCTTTTTGAGGACTTAAACATTAGCTTGAAAGTGTCCATTTTTTTCAAGGTGGCTTATTTGATTGGTTTTGGGATTGAGACAAATATGTCTATGCCTTGGGGAGCTCCGTTTTATAATTTTTCTTTGATTTCAGTTCGATACGACTCTGCTTCTGAGAGTTTTGTTGTTTTGCTGAGTTTTAAGAATCAGGCACCGTTTTCTTTTGATGGTTTGCTTTCCATTATGCTTCTCAACGAGGAAGGTGAGGTTTTAGGTTCTGACGATAGATTTATTGATGTGTCTTCTGGGAGCTTTTTGCAAGAATTGTTTAATATACCAGTGGAAGATCCAAGTAAAGTAACTGAAAATGGTTTTGTTTCCATCAGGTTTGAAGGTATTGAAATTTTCAGGTGGAAGAGTAATTTTGGTAGCTGAAAGGGGCTTCAAAGGGTTTTTGAAGAGACGTTTTTTTACATTGTTAAAGGCGGTTATCTTGACGACTGCCATGGCATTCTTTTTACTTCTCGTTTGGTGGTTTGTCATTTTGAAGTTTTCTGGTGATTTTCCTCAAGTTCAAGGTTTATTTGAGACCTTAGCGGCGGGTTTGCTTCTCTTCACTTTTGTGGTTAAGGCTTCTGAAGGAACCATTTATAAGTTTGTTTTTCTTGTAGGAAGAGCCTTTTTCTTGATCTTTTTCTTTGTTTACGCCACAAATGGAGGAGTTTTTAATTTCGATTTTGAGAAGTTTCGCTTTATGGTTGAGTTTGAGGCTTTGCTGGCTTTGATGATTTTTACAAATATTTTGGACATGGCTAGAAGTGTTCTGCAAGCTTTTGAGTTTAGTTCTGAGGGGCCTAAAGAATAGTTTGGTTTTATAATGTTTCTGGATTTTCTAGGTGCTCTTTGATTCTGTGGAGGAATTGGGCCGCAGGAGCTCCGTCGACGATTCGATGATCATATGAGAGGCTTAAGATCATTGAGGGTTTCGTCTCCATTTTCCCGTTGATGATTGTGAGTTTTTGGGTTATTTTTCCCACGCCGAGGATCGCGGCTTCTGGAGGGTTAATTATGGGTGTGAAGAAAATTACGTTGTACATACCGAGGTTTGTTATGGTAAATGTTCCACCTGAGAGGTCTTCTTTTGTGAGTTTGCCTTGTCTTGCTTTTTGGGCTAGTTCGTTTATTGCTGTGTTTATTTCTTTTAGTGATTTTTGGTCTGCGTTATGGATTACTGGGACTATTAGGCCTTGGGGGGCTGCTACAGCTACGCCTATGTTAATGTCTTCAAAAATTCTTATTTTGTTGTCTTCTAGAGTTGAGTTGATGAGTGAGTGTTCTTTTAGGGCTTTGGCTGCGGCTTTGACGATGATGGTGGTGTAGGATACTTGAAGTTTGTTTCGAAGTTCACTTGCTTTTGATATGTCAACTTCCATCATTAAGGTGCTGTGGGGTGCAGTTCTGAAGCTGGTGGCAATTCTTTCAGCTGAGATTTTCTTGAATCCGGTGAGGGGAAGTATTTCTTTTGTTTTTGGTAGAAGCCCTTTTCTTTCTTCAATGAATTTTCTTACATCTTCTTCTGATATTCTTCCTTCTGGGCCGCTGCCCTTAACTAATGATAAGTTTATGCCATGTTCTTTTGCTAGGCGTTTTGCGGCTGGAGAGGCTATAACCCTTTTCTTGGAGAGTTGGGCTAATTGGGGTTTTTCAGCGAGAATTTCTTGTTCTGTTAGGGTTTCGTCTGGAGCAGTTATTATTGCTAAGACTGCGTTAACTGGGGCGTCTGCCCCTTCTTCGATTAGTATTTTCCTTAGAATTCCTGTGGCTGGCGATTCTAGGTCGTATGTGGCTTTTTCTGAGATTATTTCCACTATAGGCTCTCCTTTCTTGACTGTTTCTCCTTCTTTTTTGTACCATTGGCCTATGGTACCTTCTTTCATTGTGAGGCTAAGCTTTGGCATTACAACTTTTGTGACCATTTAGGATCTTTTAGTTGTTAGGTTTCTTGCCTTATTTTGCTTCCGCTTAAGGAAGAATTATATTAATTGAGGGGTGTTTTTATGAGACTAACAATCAACATAAAAAGCCCAACCAACATAACCATAGAAAAGGCTCTATTCCTCACATCATCACAACAAAAGACATAACAAAACTTTTCAAAATTATAAATTAAACCTAACTTTAACGATACCCACATTCACAGTAATACTTCTCACCTTCCTAAGCTTCCCCCAGAAGTACCCCCATGGCTAATACTGCCCCACAAATCTACTTAGTCATATTCACAGCATCCACAATAACCACCCTAAACAAAACCAAACTGAAACCTTAAATCCAACTATCCTTCTTCAAACAACCTCTTTTACAGCCTTAACAATAGCCTTCTCATCAGGAATCACAAACTGCTCCAAAGGCGGACTAAAAGGTATAGGTGTGTCTGGTTCAGCAACCCGCTTTATTGGAGCATCCAAATAATCTATAGCTTCTTCAGCAACCACAGCTGCAATTTCAGCACTAACTCCAGCAGTTTTACAATCCTCAGACACAATCACAATCCTTCCAGTCTTCCTAACAGATTTAACTATCGCCTGCTTGTCCAAAGGCACCAAAGTCCTTAGATCAACGACCTCAACACTTACGCCTTCCGCCGCTAATTTCTCTGCAGCATTCAAAGCCTTATGAACCATAAACAAGGTGGCAACCACAGTCACATCAGAACCCTCCCTCTTCACATCAGCCACACCGAAAGGAACAACATACTCCTCCTCAGGTACCTTTCCCTCAACAGGATACAAAAGCTTATGCTCACAAAAAACAACAGGATCATCACTCCTTATAGCGGCCTTTAAAAGACCCTTTGCATCATAGGGCACAGAAGGAACAGCAACATACAAGCCTGGGACATGCATAAACCACGCCTCCAAACTTTGAGAATGATGAGCCGCTATATTCACACCGCCACCGAAAGGCGTTCTAATCACAACGGGACATTTCGCTTGACCACCAAACATATAATGAATCTTAGCAGCCTGATTCGCAATCTGATCCATAGCCAAAGCAGTCAAATCACCAAACATTATTTCCGCCACTGGACGCATACCTGTTATCGCAGCACCCACTGCAACACCTATAATAGCATTTTCCGATATAGGAGTGTCCCTAACCCTCCCATCACCGAACTCTTCAGCCAAGCCTTCCGTAACCTTAAAGGCTCCACCCCAATATCTACCAATGTCCTCACCCAAAAGAAAAACCCTAGAGTCTCTCCGCATTTCCTCTCTTAATGCCTCTCTTAATGCCTCTCTATAAGTTATCTTTCGCACCTAAATTCCCCTCCTTCAACTAAGCATAAACATCCTCCAAAGCTTCCTCAGGATCCGGAAGAGGACTTTCCATAGCAAACTTAACCGCTTCTTCAATTTCCCCCAAAACATCGTTCTCGATTTGCCGAATTTCAACCTCGCTCAAAACATTTTCCTCCAACAGCTTTTCCCTAAACCTTTTAATAGGATCCTTCAAAAGCCAAGCCTCCACCTCTTCCTTAGGCCTGTACCTCGCAGGATCAACTCTCGAATGACCCTTCTGCCTATAAGTCTTACATTCAATCAAAGTTGGACCATCTCCTCTTCTAGCCCTCTCAACAGCCTTACATGTAACTTCATAAACCGCCAAAACATCATTTCCATCAACAACCACACCAGGAATTCCATAAGCAGCCGCCCTATCAGCAACATTCTCAATAGCCATAGCCATTGACTGCCGCGTACCCATCGCATAAAGATTATTCTCACACACAAAAAGAACCGGAAGCTTCCAAATAGATGCCATATTTATCCCCTCATGAAATGTGCCCTGATTAGAGGCGCCATCACCAAAAAAACATGCAACAACCTGATCTCCTCCCTTAAGGCTTATGGACAGCCCAGCGCCAACAGCTATAGGAATGCCAGCTCCTACAACAGCCGTTGCACCCAACATTCCAATACTGAAATCCGCTATATGCATAGAGCCCCCCTTACCTTTACAATAACCAGTTTTCTTTCCCAAAATCTCCGCCATAGTCCGCCTTAAATCAGCACCCTTTGCAATACAGTGTCCATGTCCTCTATGCGTACTTGTAATATAGTCATCTTTCCTAAGGTTACTACACACGCCAACAGCCACAGCTTCTTCTCCCGCATAAAGATGAATTGTGCCTGGAACAAGGTTTTGAGCATACAATTCGAAGACTTTCTCTTCAAAAAATCTAATTTCAACCATTTTCCTGTACATTTCAACCATTTTTTCTTTTGGCAAATCCGCCGTCACTTATTCTCACCAATCATGCTGAATCGTCTTCTATAACCATTAACGCCATATATTTCGTTTGCCATCTGTGCAAACAGCATAAACCATATAGAATCTTGGAACAATAGGTAATAACGGAGTTTAGATGCAGAAATCTTATTCACGGTTACTGGGCATAGTAGGAAAACCTAACGTGGGCAAATCCACATTCTACAGTGCAGCAACCTTGGCGCCAGCTGAAATTGCCAGTTATCCTTTCACAACGATAAAACCCAACAGAGGAGTCGGTTACGTAAGAATCCCATGCGTTCACGAAGAATTCGGCGTCAAAGACAACCCAGTTAATTCCCTTTGCCTGAACGGAGTAAGACTCATCCCCATAGAATTTATTGACTGCGCTGGACTTGTCCCTGGAGCATGGCAAGGCAGAGGATTAGGCAACCAGTTCCTAGACGAAATCAGAAAAGCAGATGCCTTAATCCACATAGTTGACGTTTCAGGGGGCACAGATTCTGAAGGAAGAATCTGCAAAATAGGCGAACACGACCCTATTGAAGATGTAAAATTCTTAGAACAAGAAATAACCATGTGGATGGCAAACATATTAAAAAAGGATTGGCCGAAAATCGCCAGAACTGCCGAATCTGAAACAAAAGGAGACTTGCTTTCTATGCTGGAGGAAAGGCTAAGTGGCTTAGCAATAAAAAGGCAACACATTTTCGAAGCTGTTAGAAAAACAGGGTTAAACGCAGAAAAACCCACATCTTGGAGCGAAGAAGAATTCCTAAAATTTGTCGACATTCTTAGGCAAATTGCTAAGCCGATGCTTATCGCAGCAAACAAAATAGACATGCCAAACGCTGAAGAAAACTTAGAAAGACTGAAAAGGCTAGACTACATCGTTGTGCCATGCTGCGCTGAAGCAGAACTCGCCCTAAGAAGGGCCGCAGAAAAGCAGCTAATAAACTATAGGCCAGGAGACTGTAATTTTCAAGTTTTACACCCAGAAAAACTAACTGAAAGCCAAGCCAAAGCATTAGAGACGATAAGAGAGAAAATCCTGCTCAAATACGGATCTACCGGCATTCAAACCGCGATAAACATGGCTTTTTTCAAACTTTTAAGCATGATCACCGTATATCCTGTGGAAGATTTAGAACATCTCTCAGATCACAATGGAAGAGTGCTTCCAGATACATATTTAGTGCCATACGGAACAACAGCCCGCCAACTAGCTTACTTGATACACACAGAACTAGGAGAGAGTTTCATATACGCTGTGGAAGCCAGAGAGAAAAAAAGAATTGGAGAAGATTACATCCTTAAAGACAGAGACGTAATATCCATAGTGAGCGCCAAAAAGAGAGCTTAATTTTATGCACCAAAACGTCTTTTACGTTTCTGAAATGTTCTTACAGCTCTTAACAAGTCTATAAGTCTGAAGTCAGGCCAGTAGACATCCAAAAAGCAGAGTTCGCTGTAGGCTGATTGCCAAAGCAAAAATCCGCTTAGTCGCTCTTCACCAGAAGTTCTAATTATCAAGTCCGGATCTTGTTTAGGCATATGAGAAGTATACAAATGCTGCTCAAACAAACGTTCATCAATGTTTTTAGGGCTTATTTTTCCCTCTTTAACCTTTTCAGCAATCTTTCTAGCTGCATCTGCAATTTCAGCCCTACCGCCGTAAGCAAAAGCTATATTCAAAAAGTGCTCGTCATAGCTGTGTGTAGCTTTTTCCACGTCCTCAATCAACTTTTGCAAGCTTTTTGGAAGCAAACCAGTTCTACCTATAACTTTCACACGCACACGATTATCATGTATACGTTCATCTGTCAAAATTTTCCTAAACTCTTTTTCTGCAATGCGCATGATTTCTTTAACTTCACTTTTGGAACGGCGAAAATTTTCTGTGGAAAAAGAGTAAAGGGTTATAGATTTAACGTCAAGTTTTAAACACCAATCTAGCAACTGCTCAACTTTCTCAGCACCTTTTTTGTGCCCAAACCAAGGGTCAAGTTTCTTTTCCGAAGCCCATCTGCGGTTTCCATCCAAAATTATAGCTATATGCTCTGGCTTCACACCGTTTTTGACTTGATACCAAAGCCACTTCTCATAAAGTTTGTAAATCCCTATAGTTGAAAGGATAGCTTTAAACATTCATTTGAACCTCGCATCTCTAAGAGCGGAGGCACATGGACATTTGCCCTTTCGGGGAATAGGTAAAATCCTTATGGTTTCAATTAAAAGTTGCTCTATTTTTGGTATAATTTGTTGGTAAACTTTCAAAACTTCCAATGCCGTTAATCTCTCTTGCAGGCCAGCCGCCATATTGGAAATATAACAAAGGCTAGCATAACACATTTCCATTTCTCTAGCCAAAACAGCCTCTGGAATCCCTGTCATTCCTACAACATCACAGCCTAGACGCCTGAACATTTCAATTTCAGCAGGAGTTTCAAAACGCGGTCCTTCTGTACAAACCAAAACAGCCCTATTCCATGCTCGCAATCCAAGTTTCTCAGCTGTTTCCACCAATTTTTTGCGAAGTTCAGGGCAGTATGGTTGAGAAACATCTACATGAGTAACCGGGGCCTCATCGTAAAAAGTTGTGCACCTAAGCTTTGTAAAATCAACAAAATCGTGAGGCACAACTACCTCAGCTGGTTTAAATTTTAGATTTATGGCGCCTACAGCATTAACTGCTATAACTCTTTCTACTCCTAATTTATGTAAGGCGTAAATGTTAGCCCTATAGTTTATTTTATGAGGTGGTATAGAATGGTTTAGCCCATGCCTAGGGAGAAAAGCTATACTTTTTCCATCAATTCTTGCTATACAGACGGGTGAAGGTAATCCATAGGGAGTCTCTATACGCAGTTGCTCCAAACATTTAAACACTTTTTCAAAACCCGTGCCACTAATGATGGCAATTTCAACCTTCTTTAAATTCTTCAATTCCCTCTTCGGTCTCCTTCCTGAAGAACCCTTTAGCTGATCTATGAACAACTAGTACAATAAGAGTGGAAGCTACCCCTATAAGAATGCCAACAACAACCGAGAAAATCAGTCTTTCATAACTCTCCCCCTTCAACACAAAGGATGCGCCTTCAAGGATCCATCTCGACCAAGCAATAGTAACTATTAACGCGGCATTACGCAAAAGCCTAGCGTCACGTTCGAGATACCACCGTATTGCTCTCCCCAAAAGAGTCACACATATACCAACAATCAGAAGGTCCATAAACCCTTGAATAAAATATCCTGTAATTTGAGGTAATAAATGTATCCAGCCGAACCAATCCATAGGAATTTCGGGAAGAGTTCCTAGATAATCAGTTACACTAGTCCAGCCAGGATAAATTCCCATAAGTACACATAGAATTCCTGCAACCATCGAAAAATTAGAAATCTGCACTCGTAATGGTGGAGGAGAATATTCCCTTATCCATTGGATGAAATTTTTAGCTGCTCTGTCGATTCCAAATCCTTTAATAAGCATAAACACGGCTAAAACTAGGATAAACGCTATCCCATAATATTCAAGGGGAAACTTAAAAAGCGCTAAGACTACCAAAACCAATAAAAGTAGACCGGGTAACCCTAGGGCAATTCGAGAATAGCGAGGGTTTTCTACAATCATTTTAAGATAGCGAGAGAATAAAGCAGCTGTTTCTTCTATTGATTCACTGTGTTTAACTATAATTCGTCTTACAGAAGAAACAGGAACCCTTGACTCTATAAGAGGTAAGACAGCCTCATCGGAATATCCGTCTGTAACTAAGATAACTTCATTTGCGTTGAAAGAGGATAGAAGTTCCTTTAGTTCTGAAACGATTTTTCTATCTGCTCCTACCCCGCCTAGTTCTGAACCTGAAAGTGTAGCTATTTCAAAAACTTCTTCAGGTTTTGCCTCACTTGTTAATCGATCGTATAGCCGTATGGCTTCAAACATAGCGTTTGCATCGGGTTCTTCTGGATCTCGCAAGGCTAAAGCTACAGCAGCATTAAGGTTTGGCTCCCTTCCAACCACAGGGGTTTTCACTCCAGTTTTGGCCCCTAAATCGCCATCTCTATCCACACACAAAATAAGAATCCTTTTCTGTTCTTCTGGTGCGCTCTCTTCAGTACTCATCAATTATCTGTCCTCTAATAATTATCTATACATATTTTAATTTAATTCTAAATTTCCGTTTGATCCCCTGAAAGAAGTTGAAATTCTTCCCAGCTTAACTTTTCTCCACGTTTAAGTTTTTCCTTAGCCTGCTTTTCAAGTTTTTTCCGCAGATCCTCTTCTTTCTTCTTTTTCTCTTTTTCTTCCTTTTCTCGAATTTTTTTTCTAAGCTTCTTTAAACGCTGTAAAATTTTTGTTATTTCTTCCTGAATAGGTTCTCGTTTCTCTTTGATTAAGAGAAAATTTTTGTGAAATTCATCGGCTTCTGCTCTAATTTTCTGTGCCTCATTGATTTTTTCTAACATTTTTTGGTGGATCTGCTGACTTTTTTCAGCTATTTTTATTATTTTTTGATGACAGCGTTTTTGTTGAGTTTCTAAAGCTTTTATTTCAACCTGTAATTCTAAAATTTCATTACTAATTTGATCAAAATTTTTCTGTACATCCAACTGGATTTCCAGTCTCTTAACCTGTTCAACTAGTTCTTTTTCCTGCTGTAAGGTTAAAGATGATGTTTGAATTTTCCATTCTAAACTTTCAATTTTCTTCTTCAGTTCTTTAACCTTTTTTTTAGGCTTTTTTTCCTTCAATTTTTCTAGTTCTTGCCTTAACCTCTTTATTTCTTTAATTTTTTCAATAATTTCCAATCTTAGAGTTTGTCGTTGCTGTTTCAATTCTTTAACATTTCCGCTAAGTTTATCTCGCTCTTTTTTGAGGCTGTTTATTATTTCCCTTAAAATTTTCACTTTTTCGTTTAACTTGTTTCTTTTTTTAGCCCATTCCATAGCCTCTATATCAAGTTTTGATTTCTTCTCTTTTAGAAATCGAAGTCTTTGTTCTAGTTCTTCTAATTGAAGCATTGGTAATTACTTTCCTCGTTCTTTTTTGCCCATTTCATAATATGTTTGACTAGGGCCATCCCATCAGTTTCTCTAAAGAGAGGTAGATTCCAGTTCTCTTTTACCTTCCATCTAACAATAAGACAATTTTCAATTTCCTTAACATATGGTGCTCTGTATAAGAGAATTCCCCTCCTTTGCCAAGATGGTGTTTTAGTTAAATTTACTCCCTGCTTGAAAACCATTTCGTGATTTTCCATAGTTTTCAATCCCTTGAGCTTTTTTGAAATTTCCTTAGGTTTATAACCCTCTTTACTTAAAATCCAATATGCATAGGCGTTGTTATGGTTTCTCCAAGTATTGTCTTGTCTCCAAACTAAATATTCAATTATTTTTTCTTCATTTGTTAATACGGTTACACGAGAATCAAATGAGATCGGAAAATCTTTTCTAAACTTCTTCTTAAGATTCAAAGTGAAGGCACTTGAGACCAGACCTGCCAATATCGAGTTTATTTTTTCAATTCTTCCATGAAAAGGAAGAGTATTCAAAAATAGAACGTTTAGTTCATCACTTGCAACGTAAATCAAAGCTGGAACGAACCCCGTTTTGTATAAAATTTTTCCAGAAGAAACAATACATCTTGCAAATTGTTTATCAAAAGGTTTTTCCGCTTTTACATTTTCAGCTAGTTTTCTGAATTTCCAACCATCCAGCCTAACAAAAAAGGGCACTTCCGGAGGAATGCATGTTTGTGCAAATATTTCATGTCGATGCCAATTTAGATGATTATTCGAGCAGAATCCTTGCATCGACGGTTTTTGCTCCTTTTTCATAGACCATGATGGGGTTTAAGTCAAGCTCCTTAATCTCTTGATGTTCCATAACTAACCTTGAAGTGTTCAGTATAATTTTTACAATGGCTTCTATATCTGCAGGAGGCAGATTCCTATATCCTTTAAGCAGTGGATAAGCTTTAACCTCTGTAATCATTTCACGAGCTTCATTTTCTGTTACTGGAGCAATCCTAAAGGTTACGTCTTTCAGAACTTCTACAAAAATTCCGCCTAAACCAAACATCAAGGCTGGTCCAAACTGAGGGTCTTTTATGGCACCCACAATAACTTCTGTAGAAGAAGGAGCCATTTCTTGGATAAGGACGCCGAAAATTTCAGCTTTCGGTTTATGTTTTCTTACATTCTCTAGAATTTTATTATATGATTTTCTCACGTCTTCAGCAGTTTTAATATCAACTATGACGCCTCCAACATCTGATTTGTGAATGACGTCCGGCGAAACAATTTTCAAAACCACGGGATAGCCTAACTCTTTCGCAAATTTGACAGCATCATTCTCGTCTTTTGCAACTTTAAACTTAGTAACTGGAATACCATATTCAATACATATGGTTTTAGCTTCAGGTTCAAGCAAAAACTTTCTTCCTTGTTTATAGACTTTTTTAAATATTTCTAAAACCTTGGTCAATCTTGTCAACCTCAAACAGTTTTCAAACGGGGGTTTAAAAGTTGAAATTTATATTTTAAATTCTTTTGGTTTCCTACCTCTAGATTTTAGGGAAATATATCCCATTTATAGATTTCATTGTCTTTTAGACCCCATGCATCACAGCCAACAGGCCCCCAACTCCAATCTTTAACATCATAATCCCAGTAATACCATATCCACCAAGCTTGATAACCGTTTATAGAGGTTATAATTATATGTCCTGGCTCCATCGCAGCATAATAGTCATATGTAACATTTGCTACCATCCTCGTCAAGTCAAATAAAGTAGCACCAACGGGCACGCTAACGTTATACCATTCTACGGTTAATTGGCCAATAAGTTTAGTGTAGTTTATACAAATGTTTACGTGTATCTGGCTTGTTTCTCCTATGGCATTTTCTATTTCTTTGGCAGCTAAGAGATTCAATAATTTGTAAAAATCGGCAAGAAGGCCTTCAAATTTTTCTGGTGTTATCTGTTTTTCAACTAACGCCTGAGTGTCATTCAAAAGATTGGTATAAGTAGTATTTATTTCAGGAAATCTTTGTAGAAACAACGTGTAGTTACCACCTAAACTTAATAGTAAAGACTTAAATTGATTCAAGCATAGAGAACGGTTTTCTTCATTAAACCAATTTTTGGACACAAAAAACTGGAACATTCCCTGCAATTCTCCATATTTGCTAGATAACAGATTCCGCTTGCTAACGTATTCTTCATAGCCTTCCATTATCATGTTTAACAAATTCTGTTTTTCATAGAGTTGTTGTTGATATCTTGTCTGTAGTAAATGGTAGTAAAGCGTAGCACTTGTCGTTACTAATGCCCAGGTTAAGACTGCTAAAAGGGCAAAAGTTAATGTTCTTTTTTCAACCAACATTATTCACCATTATAGCCTTGTTTAAAGCTTTGATAAGCGGGAAAAATGCTCCTCCAAAAACAAGAATGTTTGATCCCACATGAAGTATTGAAAAGGGCATACCCCATGCTAAAGCTGAAAATATTGCCCAAGGAATAGGTGCTCCCGTAAGGGCGAATTGCAGGGCTACACCTAAATTAGTTATAAGGTCATAAATAACCGTTAGAAAACCCCCTAAAACTGCTATTTCAGCAACAAATTCTGCAGAAGTGTGGATTGATAAAAAATATTTTTTGTATATGCCTCCAACTATACCTATAAAAGCCATTCCAGATATTTGAAAGGGCATATTTAGACCAGAAAATCCCCAAGGCGAAAAAAAACCATTAATAAACATTATAAAACTGCCGAATAAAGCTCCTGTACGACTACCGAAAATGAATCCTATGAGAAAAGTGAAGAGCGAAGTGAACTCCACATTGGCGGGTCTTGGAGCCAGCTGAATACCTAAACATAAGGCTGTAAAGATACTTAGCAAAGTTATTTCGCGACTATTATTCAAGATTTTACGCATATTTAATGGATGGATAATCCATCCATATAACACTTTCGCCTTAGACACAAACCCCCTATGTAAAGGGGGTGTATAGGTTTTCTTCTTGGAAATTCTTAGCTTAATTCACGAAGCGCTTTAAGCCTTTTAACTATATTTGGGTGGCTGGAGAAAATTTCTATAATTCTGTCCAGAGTTGTTATTTCCTGAGACAAAACTTTCTGAACAAGTTTCTGATCAGTTGAAACGGTTGCCGCAGTGGTTATAGCCACGGAATCAGCGTCTGCCCGATCAGGATCAGCAATAAATAAGGCTTTAAAGGCATTAAGATTCTGCATTTCTTTTCTTACTTTTTTCATGTTTTTTGAAGTGTGAACTATCTTGGCCAAAGCTTCTGAAAGCTTACGTGGTCCATCTTCAACCATTTGAGCACTGTGATTGTCCGCGTAATATTCGCGTAGACGACTTAGATAAAGTATGAAGAGATTTAGAATCCACGAGAAAAGCATGAAGCCTATGCCTAGAAGTGCGGTTCCACCCCCCTCTTCTCTTCTACTGCCGCGAAACATTGATGAAAGGATAAGAGAATAACCTATATAATATAACAATGCAGGTAACAGCGAAACAAACATCATAATCTGAACGTCTTTATGTTTCAAATGTCCAAGCTCATGACCAATAACGGCTTCCACTTCTTCTGTTTCCAAGGCCTTTAATAGTCCACTGGTGACGGCTACACGGTTTCCAGCAATTGGTGAACCGTAAGCAAAAGCGTTTGGAATTGGAATCTGTGAAATCATAAGTTTTGGCTTTTTAATTCCGCTTTTTACACTTAATTTTTCCACTAGCTCGTGAAGCTTCGGATTTTCGTTTTCAGGCAATTCTCGTGTCCTGTAAATGGCATCAATTATGTATGGAGATAAAAGCCATTGAACAATATTGAACATTACTACTAAAATGCCTAACGTTATAATGTCGAATGTGCTGAAGTAAGTTAGAATCAGCGTGAAAACTAGAGTCGATAAGCCAATTATTATTGCTAGCGTTCCTACCATAGATAACCGCAATTTCCAAAGATTCATTGATAATATCCCTAAGTTGTTCACGGACGAAAGGTTACTTATATCTTTTGCGTTGCATTTTCTATAAAGCTTAAAGATTTCTATAAACTAGTTTAAAGGAGTTGATAGCACTGGGCGTGTCTAGCATGAACACCCTTGTTGACGATATCGGCAGTTTCCCACTGCCTTCAAACATTGATAAAAAATTATTTGATAAAGCATATGTTGCAGCTAGAAAAATCTTAATTAATGGAAAAAACCTTAAATCCAATGATTTTCTAGTCAAAAATTTTTGCGATGTAATAATTGATTCATTTAAGAAAAAAATTGAAACGGGATTAGACATCATTAATTATCCTCAACATTACGACATTCATAAGCAGTTTACTGAAATTATACAAGAAGCAACGAATAAAGGAACCTACGTTGTTGAAGAAGAAAAGGCCATAATCCCTGAAGTTCAGATAATCAGTGAAGAAGCCAAAAAGTTATCCGAATTTCTTGGAAGAAAAATTTTACTTCGTGTATGTATAACAGGCCCTGTAGAATTATACTTAAAGGAAATTGGGACAACTGGTTACAGTGATATCCTTTTTATGTTTGCTCAGACTGTAAGAAGGTTTGCGAAAAACTCTATTCTAAACTCTAAATACATAAAAACCGAAGTTATTTCGTTAGATGAACCAAGTTTCGGGCTTCGAGACATCCAAGTAGATAGAGACATAGTTTTAGAGGTTATGGAAAAAACTCTCAGTTTTAAAGGTACAATTAAGCAAGTGCATCTTCATAGCGTGTCCAGAGTTAAAGAATTATTGGATGTTAGAAATCTGAATGGGATTTCGTTGGAATATGCGGCCTCACCAAGAAACATTGATGCAGTTTCAAGGAAACTACTAGAAAAATCAGACAAAACAATAAGGGTCGGGATCGCAAGAACGGATATAGACGCAATTATCGCGGAATTATATGAAAAAGGCATTACAAAACCTAGACCAGAGCAGCTAATTGAAAGTAAAGAGAATATACAGCGGAGATTTTTAGCTGCCAAGGCGAAGTATGGTGAAAGAATGCCTTTTACCGGACCTGACTGTGGTTTAGGCGGATGGCCATCCCAAGAAACTGCACAACTACTTTTAAAGAGAACGGTTAATGCTGTTAAATCTACAGAGTTTTGATAGATGGTTGGCGGGCCCGCCGGGAATTGAACCCGGGACCTACGGGTTAAGAGCCTCAACCCACCCCGTGCAGCGGGTTTGGTCCGCCGCTCTACCTTACTGAGCTACGGGCCCAATTTTCAAGTTGAATTCTTAAAAATATGCAATTTAAATGCTGTTAATAAGCTTTCATACCTTACTTTTCATTAAACAAGTACCCTCAAGAGAGATTTACAAATAACAACAACTTTAAAGTTTGCTAGTTTCTTGTTAATGAAGGGATAGAATTGGGCGAGCTTGTGTTTATTGGTCTGGGGTTACATGATGAAAAAGGGATCAGCCTAAAAGGTTTAGAAGAAGCAAAAAGAGCAGATAAAGCTTTCATAGAACTTTATACAAGCTTAATGCCAAATTTATCGATAAGAAATCTTGAAAACACTATAGGCAAAAAACTTCAAAAAATTTCAAGGAAGCAACTTGAAGAAGACAATGGCGAGGTTATTTTAGATGCAGCTCAAAAAGGCAAAACTGTTTTTCTTGTTCCGGGCGATCCTTTTATAGCTACAACTCATATCACTTTAAGGTTAAATGCTGAAAAACGTGGAATTAGAACTCACGTTATTCATGGCGCCTCTATCATTTCTGCTATTATAGGCTTGTTAGGCTTACACAATTACAAATTTGGAAAAACTGTTACAATACCCTTTCCAAGGACAACTCTTCCTGATACCTGTTACAATGTGATTAGTCAAAACAAAAATCTCGGCCTTCATACTTTATGTTTATTAGACATTAATGTCGAAGAAAACCGTTTTTTAAGTATAAGAGAAGGCTTGGAGAGCCTTTTAAAAGTGGAGGGTAAAAAGAGAGAAAGAATAGTGAATATGGAAACTTTGGCGGTTGGAATTGCAAGAGCTGGAAGCAATCATCCAACGGTAAAGGCTGGCTATGTTAAAGAACTGTTAAAATACGACTTTGGGAAACCACCTTATAGTCTAGTTTTTCCTGGAGAACTTCATTTTATGGAAGTAGAATCCTTAATAGTGTTGGCAGAGGCCCCTGAAACTTTAAGGGAGATTGTTAAATGAGTTTAGAGATGCTTGTTTCAAAATACATTGCATCGACAGAACAAGTTTTTAAAGAAATACAAATTGTAAAAACCCCTACTATTAATGTAGATAAAGAGATTGTTAAGAAAGTTTTGGATTTTGCTAAAGCCTATCTAGAGGATGCGAAATATTATAAAGGGGAACAGAAACTTGAGACAAGCCTCGCTTCTATTGCATATTGCGAAGGCTTGCTTGACGCTTTAAGACTATTAAAAATGGTGAAGTTCGAATGGCATGCGAGAAAAGAAAAAAGGTAGTCTTGGCTTCCGGCGTATTCGATTTGTTGCACCTTGGTCATGTAAAATTTCTTGAGGAGGCAAAAAAAGCAGGTGGAAAAGGAGCAGAATTAATTGTTATTGTTGCAAGGGACAGCACCGTAGAAAAAAGAAAAGGTAAAAAACCGGTTATGCCAGAAAATCAGCGCAGAGCTCTAGTTGAATCTTTAAAACTTGTGGATGAAGCCATTTTAGGCTATGAAGAATTCAGTGTTGGAAAAGTTATTGAGAAAATAAAACCAGACATAATTGTTGTAGGGCATGATCAAGATGGGATGGAAAAAACTGTTAGAAGATTTATAGAAGAAAACAATCTGCCAATAGAAATTATAAAAATTGGAAAATTTGCTGATGACGAATTAGATAGTTCTTCAAAGATTAAACAGAAAATCATTGAGCATTATAGAAAAAGATGAAACAACATGTATAAGATATCTAAAAAGTACATGCCAACCTACATTCTTCTCTCCTTAAATATAGTTATTTATATCTACACTTCTATTATTGGAAATAATTTTGTAGAGACCTCTAACTATGTTATCCGATTGTATGGACAGGTAAATTATCGCGTTATCTATGAAGGGTGGTATTGGCAGCTTTTCACAGCTATGTTCATCCACGCTGACATTGTGCATCTTTTCGGAAATATGTTCTTTCTATTGGTTTTCGGACTAAGAGCAGAAGATTTGTTTTCAATACCTGAATACTTTCTTATTTATGTTTTAAGTGGTTTAGTTGGCAATGTATTAACCCTTCTTCTTGGACCTAGCACTATTTCGGTTGGAGCTTCTGGAGCAATCTTCGGAATTTTCGGAGCCTGCACTATTTATGTAAGGCGTACAATAGGACAATCCATTATCACCGCTCTAGTATACTCCTTTTTCCTTTTAATGATTAGTTCAGGTCCAAATGTAAACTTTTTAGCCCATTTAGGCGGTTTGGTTGCGGGTTTATTGATTGGGTATGCACTGGCAGCAACCAGAAAGTTTAGAGCAATATACACGTATGAATACCGTTATGCTTTCTAGATTTTCATGGCAACGTCAGAACTTCTACTTTCACTTTATGTCCATCTTTAAGGTTAAAACGTTTCCTTAGAAACACTGGTGCAATCACTTCTATTACAGAAGCATCATAGTGGCTTCTTAAGGCTGTGACAATTGCGCCCTTGACCTTGTTCTGTATTATAGCTGGATAACATTTCACATGTCCAAATGATCTATTTTCGTTTGTGAAACCTTCTACTTCAATGGCAGGATAAGTTTCAAGTTCAGAACGGGTTTTAACATCATAGTCTGTTTTAAGCCTAAGATTAAGCGTTCCAGGATATGGATCAAAACCTAGCTTTTCGATAAACTGTTTACGATACTTGTCTTTTGATATGTAATACGCTCCTTCACCAAGTCCTGTGAAAACTATTCCTTCTAAAGTAATGGAAGGCGGATAAGCCGCTTCCATTAGAAATCGTAGCTGAGAATATAGTGTTTTAAGTTCTTTAACGCCCAAATCAGTTATCTTTATCAAACATCCTTCAGGTGTTATTGTCCTTTTAATCCATCTTTTATTGTCTAACTCTATAAGGTACCGGGAGGCTGTTTGCTGAGAAACCTTAAGTTTCTCAGCTAAATATTCAGTGGAAATCTTGGCTGTTCTATGGTGGGCCCCCATCTCAGCGAGTTTCAAAAGAACGAGAATATTGCGCCATAAGTTTTTTTCTCTCATCCGATGAGCCCTTCTTAGCCTCTTTTTAAAGAGAGATCTGCAAAGTATTTAAGTAGCTCGAACTGATTAGGAAATTAAGTTTAAACATGTTTATACAATTCATACAGAATTCTTATCTAAATCAGCATGTTAAAACTTACTTGATGGGCGTTTCAAAATGAAAGAGGCTAGGGCTTTTGCGCCAGCTCACATTACAGGAATATTCCAAATATTCGACCAGCCTGAAGACAACCTAAGAAAGGGTTCGAGAGGAGCGGGGGTCTCGCTAAAGAGTGGAGTTATAACAATTGTGAAAGCGAAAAAGTCTCGGAATGCCTCTTTGGAGGTTAAAATAAATGGTTCAACTTCTAACTCTGCAGAAGTTACAAAAAAGGTTGTAAAAGATTTTTTTTACAAATTTAGGGAGAAAATGGCGAACTGCAAAGTTGTTATAGATCACCAAGTTAATTTGCCTATCGGAGCAGGATTTGGGACAAGTGGAGCAGCGGCCCTAAGCCTTGCCCTAGCCCTTAATGAAGCTTTTGAGCTAAGTATGTCTAAAGTAGAATCTGCCCAAATAGCACATGCAGCAGAAGTTAAATGCAAAACCGGATTAGGAACGGTAACCGCAGAAACTTTTGGAGGTGTTGAAATCAGAATTAAGCCAGGAGCACCAGGAATTGGAAAAGTAAAACATATTCCGGTTAAAAAGGACATGATGGTTGCTTGTTTATCTTTCGGACCATTATCAACAAGGAAGTTTTTAACAGATGAAACAATCCGTAAACGAATAAACAAGTTCGGTGGAAAACTTGTTGATAGATTAGCTGAAGAACCTAATCTTACAAACTTCATGAATTTTTCACGTCAATTTGCTGAACAAGTAGGGGTAATAACTGAAAAATTAAGATATACCTTGAAGATGGCAGATAAAGCTGGGTTTACCTGTAGCGTACCTATGTTTGGAGAATCAGTATTTACCATAATTGAAAAAGAAGACATTCAAGAAATTTGCAAAATTTTCAACAAGCAAAATTTGGGTGGTAAGATCGTTATAAGTGAAATAGACTTTGAAGGAGCACGCCTTCTCTCATGACAAGAGTGAAAATTCCAAAAAATCATCCAAGAGCTGAATCACTTAAAATACGAGAAAAGCTAGTAGAACACTTTAAAGAAGGGATTGTTGCATCAGCTGGTCTTATAGCTCATGGGAGAGGTGAAGCTTTTGACTATTTGTTGGGAGAGAAAACAAATACTTCAGCCCAAAAAGCTATAGATGCAGCGGCAGCCATGCTATTAACAGCCGAAAAACCAGTTATTTCTGTTAATGGGAACACTGCCGCCCTGGTAGCTAAGGAAATAGTAACACTAGCTAAAATCACAAACGCAAAAATTGAGGTAAACCTGTTCTACAGAAGTCTAGAAAGAGAAATGATAATTAAACAATTGCTTGAAAAGGCAGGAGCAGTAGAGGTTTTGGGTGTAGGCAAAAATGCTTCTGCAAGGATTTCAGAACTTGGAAGCGAAAGGAGACGTGTAGACTCAAGGGGCATACTTGTTGCGGACGTTGTTTTCGTTCCTTTAGAGGATGGAGACAGAACTGAAGCTCTAGTTAAGATGGGGAAAAAAGTTATAGCGGTTGATTTAAACCCCCTTTCTCGTACAGCTCAAAAAGCCACAATAACTATAGTCGATAATATTGTTAGAGCATTGCCAAAACTTGTTGAAAAAACAAGAAAACTAAAGAGTCAAGGTGTAAATGAATGCCGCGAAATTCTCCTTAATTTTGACAACGAACAGAACTTAGCTGAATGTATAAAAATTATAAGAGAGAGACTTTCCGAAGCCGCAGAAAGAGGGATACTTCTAACAATAGAGGAAGGTAAAAACCCTGATCTTTAAGAAAATTTATGTATTAGGTGCAGGAGCCATCGGAAGCATTTATGGGGCTTTCCTTTCCAGAAAAAACGATGTAACATTGATTGGAAGAAAATCTCATGTAAACGCTGTAAACTTAAAAGGACTAACAATTTTCGGGGATGTGGAAGAAAACTTTCATGTTAAGGCTGAAACAGAAATTCGCGAGATACCGCAGGATACACTAATTATTTTAACAACAAAAGCTCATGAAACAGCAAACGCTATTAAAAACATAAACAAGAAACTAAGAAACGATACCGTTATCCTCGTTATACAAAACGGCCTTGGAAACGAAGAAATTGTTAAACACATAACCAAACGTAAATGCAAGGTTATAAGAGGGGTTACAATGATGGCTGCCGAATTTTTTGAACCTGGTAAGATACAGTTCTGGAATGGTGAAACTGTTATTCAACGTAATGAAATTGCTGAAAACATAGCAGAAGTTTTTACAGAGTGCGGTTTGAAAACCCGACTTTCCAATGATATTATAAGCGACATATGGTGCAAACTGATAATTAATTGCGTTGTCAACCCATTAACTGCTCTGTTTAATGTCAGGAATTGCGAAATAGTTTCGGAAACGTTAACAGAGGTTAGACATGAAATTGTTAAGGAATGCCTTGAAATTGCTAAAGCTGAAGGAATAAGCCTTTCGAATAAATTAGAAGAGGAAGTTGATGAAAAAATCTCCCATTATACGAATTTTTCTTCGATGTGTCAAGACATTTTTAAAGGAGAAAAGACTGAAATCGACTTTCTAAACGGCAAGATTGTTGAGCTTGGAATAAAACATGGTATACCGACACCTGTAAATGAAGCTCTAGTGAGTTTCATTAAATTTTTGGAGGAAAAAAATGGATTTTCAAGAAAAAATTAGACAAAAAAAGGGAAAAGAAAAAATCATCATGTTAACGGCTTACGACTATCAAATGGCAAGAATACTAGACGAAATGGGTATCGACTTAATTCTGGTAGGTGACAGCTTAGGTATGGTTATCCAAGGGTACAGTAACACCAAAAGGGTAACTATGGCAGATATGATATATCACACAAAAGCTGTGGCGAGGGGAGCTAAAAACATACCTATTATCGGGGATATGCCGATAAACAGCTACAATACTTCTGAGGAGGCACTGGCAAACGCGAAGAAGTTTATCGATGCTGGAGCGCATGGAGTAAAAATTGAGGGAAACAGATCGAAGGTTATAAAGACGCTGATAGATGCGGGGATTCCAGTCATGGGGCATGTTGGCATGTTGCCTCAAATAGCTGATGTTTATCGTGTTAAAGGGAAAAACCCTGAGGAAGCTGAACAAATTTTCAGAGATGCCGTAGATATAGATAGATTCGGAGTGTTCTCCATAGTCTTAGAATGCATACCAGAAGGCTTAGCTAAAAGAATAACAGGCACTGTAAAAGCCCCTACAATCGGTATTGGGGCTGGAAAATACTGTGACGGCCAAGTTTTGGTCATAAATGACATGTTGGGAATGGACTTGAGTTTTAAACCAAAGTTTGTGAAACGATATGCAATACTTAACAAGATTATAAAAAATGCTATTGCCAAGTTTATTGAAGAAGTATCTACTGGCAAGTATCCAGATGAAGAACATACATACCATTAGGAGTATAACAATAATGGAACTGCAAACCAAAGGTTTGCCACAGAAGGTTGTCCTCAAAGAACTTGAATCAAAGCTTAGAAATGACTTCACATTTGAATCTGGGAGAATTATAAGTTCCATGTGTACGAAGCCCCACTCACTTGCAAAAAAGGTTTACAGTTATTATTTGGAAAAGAATCTTGGCGATTCAGGCCTGTGTCCAGCAGTAGCTGAACTGGAAAGAGAAACAGTAAAAATGCTAGGAGGGCTATTCTCAAATCCGGAAGTATCAGGACACATTGTCACAGGTGGAACAGAGGCAAATATTTTAGCTTTGTGGGCTGCTAAGAAGCTTTCTAAAAAGGAACATGGAGAGGTTATAGTTCCTGCTTCTGCCCATTGTTCTCTTGACAAGGCTGCAGATTTGTTAGGTTTGAAGATACTTAAAGTTCCGCTTAACAGCAATTATCAGGTTGATATAGATGCCGTTGAAAAGACATTAAATTTAAACACAATTGCTATTGTAGGAATTGCAGGAACCACGGGTTTGGGAGTTGTAGATCCAATAAAAGAGTTGTCAGAAATTGCTTTAGACCATGGAGTATATTTTCATGTTGACGCCGCTTTTGGAGGGTTTGTTCTCCCGTTTTTAAGAAAACTTTCATATAATGTCCCAGATTTTGACTTTGCCTTACCTGGAGTTTGTTCCATCACGGTGGACCCGCATAAAATGGGTTTAGCGCCTATACCTGCTGGAGGAATACTTTTCCGCAGCGAGCAAATTAGAAAAGCTATTTTGTGGAAAATTTCTTATTTAGCTGGAGGAGAAGCTGAACAAGCTACTCTTGTGGGAACGCGTTCAGGTGCTTCGGTTATTGCTGTTTGGGCTCTGCTTAAACATTTAGGAATAGAAGGCTACAAGAAAATTGTTCAACGCTGTATGCGATTGACATGGAAACTTGTTAAGGAAATCAAATCTATTAGTGGCTTGAACATTGTTACTAGGCCAACAATGAATGTAATTGGTTTAGAATCCAAAGTTTTTGACATCAAAAAAATAGCATATGAATTAAGACTCAGAGGCTGGGCTATTTCGCTTTTTCCTAATCATATTCGGATAGTTATTATGCCTCACATCCGAATGAAGCATATTAAAAAGTTCATACAAGATTTAAAACAATCTGTCGAAAAGTTAGGAGGTTAAAAGGAGAGAAAAATTTTGCCTACTCATCCCTCAAAAGATATTCTAGGGACAATAAGTGAAAAGCTGAAACGAAAACGAATATTATTATGTATAACGGGTAGCGTAGCTGCAGTTCAATGTCCAGAAATTGCTAGGGCGTTAATGAGACATGGCGCTGAAGTTTTCGTTGTAATGTCCCCTATGGCACAGAAAATAATTCATCCATATCTTATGGAGTGGGCCACAGGAAATGCTGTCGTTACAGAGCTCACAGGTAAAATTGAGCATGTTGCTTTAGCTGGAGCTCGTGAAGAGCGAGTAGATCTAGTTCTTGTTGCACCTGCTACCGCCAACACTATAAGCAAAATTGCATGTGGAATAGATGATACAACCGTCACTTCTGCTGTATCAACGGCTTTCGGCTCTGGAGTACCTGTAATAATTGTTCCAGCAATGCACGAATCTATGTACAAGCACCCAATTCTAGATGAAAATATCAGCAAACTGAAAGCGCTAGACATCGAATTTGTAGGTCCAAGAATTGAAGAAGGAAAGGCAAAAATCGCAAAGACAAGGGAAATTGTGGATGCTGTCATCCGCAAACTTACTATTAAAAAAGATTTTTTTGGAACAAAGATGTTGATTACTGCTGGCCCTACAGTAGAGTATATAGACCCTATAAGAATTATAACGAATAAGAGTTCTGGAAAAATGGGCGTGGCTATCGCTGAAGAAGCATTATGTCGCGGAGCCAATGTTACACTTGTTTATGGTTTAGGAACTGCTTCACCTCCATCAGGAGTCAAATTAATTAGTGTTGAGACTACTGAAGAGATGTATAGAGCTGTTACTTCAGAATTAGAAGCACAAAAGTATGATTTAGTTGTAGCTGTGGCAGCTGCTGCAGATTGGACGCCTGTTAAGGCTTACTCACGTAAAATTTCGACACATAAAACACATTCTCTCAATCTAAAATTAAAACCAACACAGAAGATCATTAATTCAATTAAGAAGTTAAATCCGGAAACTTTTCTTGTTGCTTTCCGTGCGGAGTATAATCTAACAAAGGAAGAACTCATTGAAAGCGCCTATAAAAGGATGCAAAAAGCCGATGCTGACTTGATTATTGTAAACGATGTCAGCAAGAGAGGAGTGGGGTTTAGGACTGATACAAATGAAGTTTTTATTGTCGATAGAGACAAAAATGTGGTTCATGTGCCTCTAACATCAAAACAAGAAGTTGCAAAAAAGATTTTGGATGTTGTACATGATAAAATGAAAACAGAATAGTCTTATATGAAGTTTTGTAATCGTAGCGTGAGATCAATGAAAAATAAGTTTAAAGTGGCGGCTGTTGGAGGAACGTTCGACGAATTCCATAAAGGACATCGAACTCTACTACTAAAAGCCTTTGAAGTTGGAGAACGTGTTTTAATCGGGTTATGCTCTGACAAACTTGTTGAAAGTCTTAGCAAACCGCATATTACAGCTCCTTACGATCATAGGCTAGAGGAGCTTAGGAAATTTTTACGAGAAAAAGGGCTACTAAATAGAGCGGAAATTTTGCCTTTAAACGATCCTTTTGGAGTAACATTATCTAATGAAAGTCTTGAAGTTTTAGTGGTCAGTCGTGAAACCAAACCTATGGCCATCAAAATAAACCAGGAAAGGAAGAGAAGAGGGCTAAGACCTCTTCATATAGTTGTTATAGACATGGTCCCCTCAGAAAATCACGCGCCTATTTCTACCACGCGAATTCGTCGAGGAGAAATAGATCGAGAAGGACGAGTATTAAACAGTTAACCAAGATTCTGTCTATGTGCTTATTACTTTATGAATAATATAAAAATACAACAAGGGACAAAGGTAAAATGGGAAAATCGAAGAATGCAAAGAACTGGTATAGCTAAACTTCCGCTTCATTATGGAAAGGCTCCTAGATGGCTTGTAGTACGTATGCGGAAGTTAGCTAACGAAATAGTTACCATAATTGTTGATGAGTATGGTACTGGCGAATTCCTTAGACGCATTTCAGATCCATTTTGGTTTCAGGCTTTAGGTTGTGTTTTAGGTTATGATTGGCATTCTTCAGGTGTAACAACTGTTGTTACAGGAGTTTTGAAGCATGCCATTGTTCCAGAAGAACATGGTGTTGCAGTTTGTGGCGGCAAGGGCAGATTCTCGCGGTATGCACCTTTGGAGATTGAAAATGTATGCAAAAAATTCGAATTTTCAAATGATGAAGTGAATGCTTTATGCTATTCAAGTAAGATGAGTGCCAAGGTAGATAATACGGCTATCCAGGCTGGGTATCAGCTTTATCATCACGCATTTTTTGTGGAAGAAAATGGAGGATGGGCAGTTATTCAGCAAGGTATGTGTACCCGAGACCGTACAGCTAGACGTTATCACTGGCTTTCAGAAAATGTTAGAGAATTTGTCGTCGAGCCACATAACGCAATAGTGGGCGAAGTGAAACGAGACGTTGCCTTAGATATGACAGCAAAGGAAAGCGAAAAGTGTAGAAAAACATGTGTAGATATAGCCAAAGAGAAGCCTAGAAAAATTATGCGTATGCTTCTGTCAATAAGGCCTGCATATCAAAAATCTCTTCAAGAATGGCTGCCAAAAACTGCTAAAAACGAATGGAAGGAATATCCAATAGATGTTTTATCTATGCCAAGAAATGTAAATTGGAAAGCATTACAGCAAGTTTATGAGTTCCAACCTCGCAATTACGAGGAACTATTGGCTTTTAAAGGCATCGGCCCTGCAACTGTGAGAGGGTTGGCTTTAATAGCAGAGCTAATCTATGGCGAAAAGCCAAGCTGGAAAGATCCGGTGAAATATTCTTTTGCTTATGGGGGAAAGGACGGAGTTCCATATCCAGTGAATCGCAAAGCCATGGATAAGTCTATCCAAATTCTTAACCACGCAATACAAGAAGCTAGGATAGGAAATAAGGAGAAAATAAAGTCTCTGAACAGGCTTAGAGTTTTTGTTTCAAAGAGTTAAATCAAATAGCTTAGTTTTACTCTTCTACTGTTATGGCTTCTGTGGGGCAGGAAGTCACGCATGCCATGCATGCAATGCAGTCGCTTTCTCGCTCTGGAACAGATTTTTTGGTGTCAGAATATTCTGGCAAATCTTTGAGTTCAAAGACATCTACTGGACAAACTTCAACGCATACTCCGTCGCCATTGCACTTACTCCAATCAACTTTTACTGTTGGCATATTTTTCAACCTTACTTATACACTTAGAAGGTTCCATTTTTTAATTTTTTCCATTTTTATTCATTAAGAAGGTTTTTAACATGACTGACAAAATTTTTGGATTTTAAAAAAGGAGCAGTAGTTCTTGAAGGTGTTTCAATTCTTCAATTTTGCTTTGATTGATTGTTGCTCATTCTTTTTTGCATTTGTGAAAAAATTTCTCTTCGAAACATTTCGAAAGAGACAAACATTTTATCAATTTATCACGATAATTAAAGTATTGAAAAATAATGGCAAATAGAAACAGCAAAAAGACCGTTGAAAGCCGTGTAAGCATAGAAGAGCTTAGTAAAAAATTGGATCTGATAATAAAAAGACTGGAAGCTCTTGAAACGTTAATAATAAACAATCCAGAGTATACTGAATTTGCGCCCTATCTACGGTTAAGTCGTGCTGGAATTGGATTATATGGAGAGCCTCTAAAACTGGCTGCACGTTTGAAAACAGCTGAAAAACACTTAAGAAAGAAGTGGGTTGTGAAGGATGATATTTCACGATGCATAGTTCAAGCCTTGGCTATGTATGAAAAATTAAATATATCCGCAATAACACGCCAAGTTCGAAGGATGCGAGGCAAATCTTCTAGACGAATCATAAGAGAAAGAGTGAAACGTTTGGAAAAGGAAGGCATTTTAAGGCAAGTTAAAGGATATGGAAACACTTATCAGCTGGCAGAGTGACCGTGAGAGTGGCCACTTTTTCTCATAATAAATAACTGCATTAGCCACACCTAAGTAGTTTTGGAGGTTAAAAGATGAATTGGAATAGAATAGAAGGATATGTAAAGAATGATGCAAAGAACTTGCTAAGTAAACTCTTTGGCATAACAACGAAAAATCAAAAAGCCCAGTTAAAACACTTAAAAGTGAAAAAACAGATACCTACCATGATATCCAATTGGCTAATGTTCTACTAAAAGTTGAAAATCAAAAAAGTCAAGTGTTAGAATATGTGCGTAGATTCCAAAATCGTTAATTGCTTGAAGTGAAGTAAAAGGAGGTGAAAGGAAATGATTGGAGATAAAGAAACGAAAGAAACAGGCGCAAGCGAGGATGTGGAAGAGTTAAGAGAAGTCCTAAGGGTAGTTTCAAAAGAAGTTCCCGCTTTGATCAAGGGAATAATTGCAAGCGTCTTCTCAGAAGAAGCAGGCAGAGACATGGGCAGAGCGGCAGCATCTTTCTATAAAGAATTGAAAGAGGCTGGTATGCCTGAAGAGGTTGCAGTCAAAATGACAGAAAATTACATATCAACCTTCACAAGCCTTGGTGAAATAATGAAAAAAGCTGTAAGCGGCGAAAAAGGAATAAAGGGTAAAGACCTTGAAGCGGAGATTTCAAGAAGGATCAGAGAAAAACTTGCTGAAAAAAGACTAGAAAAGAGAAAAGAGGAATAGACTTCCAGTTTATTATTGTAATTCGAGAGCGTTATAATATGAAGATCTCTAGTATAATCAGTATTGTTCTTCACCTAACTCGTTTGTTGGGTAGTCTTTTGGCTTTGTGGTTTACATTAGGATGGAAGGTGCGTAAGGCAAGAAAAGCGTTTGAAAGAGAATTAATGCGCTCAGGAATGTCAAAAAAAGATGCCAAAAGAATAAGTGCTTACTATTCAAAGCTGAAAGATGACGTTATAAGCTCTCTAAAGCGTTCAGCCTTTAGAACCCGTTAACATATCTAAGTATACTTGTGCACAGCAGAAAGAAGAAAAATCTATTTTATAGCCTTGCTCTTTTGCAAATGATATGGCTTCTTCTGACGGAAAAGCTATGGCGTCTACGCCTGCTTTTATAGCCAAAATATCTGTTTCTATGCGATGTTTACCTTTAGGTCTCATACATCCAAGAACTAAAGGTGAAGTAGAAAACATTCTTCTAGCTATGACGAAAATTTTCGCTGTATCTAACGGTTTTGGTGGTGGAGCTTTGGCCATGGCAGTTCCATGGATAGGCATGAAAACTATGACAACGAGGGCGGAAGGAGTATATTTGGATATCATTTTTAGGGCATTTAATTCACCCTTTAATTTTCCATAGTGAAGACCAACAATAACGTGTGGGACAAAAGCTATTTCTGCTTCATTTAAGGCTTTTAAAGATCGTTCATAATCATCAACGGTTATTTTTAGATTGTAGATTTCTTTTATAGTTTCATTAGAACCAATGATATCTATTAAAGCGGCGTCCACTCCAGCTTCATTAAGTTTTTTTGCTGTTGAAAAGTCTATGATTCCTGTGTGAACAAAAACTGTTAAACCCAATTTGTCTTTTATTTTTCCAATAACATCAATGAAACTGTTTAATGGAACAGAACCGTTTGGCATACAGCCTCCACTAATGAGGCAGCCTGAAGCACCTTTTTCGTAAAACGTTTTGCATAGTTCAAATAGTTTTTCAGGGGTTGTAGCGGGGTACATTGTTTCTAGAACTTTTCCGCCGCAATGTTTGCATTTTAACGAGCAACCTTTACCTGTTATCGAGATTGTAGAAAAATTCTGTTGAGAGGAACAGTAAAAGTTTGTTCGATAATACATGAAACTTGGAGCATAAAAGTGAATTTTTTTAGGTTTAAAGCGGAGGAAATGATAGTCTAACAGTTCTGCCAGTTCTTTTTCTTTCATTCGCCAAATAGTTTCGGGAGACAGTTGGTTCATTCGCTTTTCGTGTGAAAAAGCCCGTAAAATTATTTAACAGTTTTCGTTTGACAACCTATTCCTTCTTGATATCGCCTTTTTTGGAAATAGAAGGTATAACCTGCAATGCGTCGTCCATAACTCTTAGAGTGTTTGCAACTTTCTCCAAGTATTTTCTGAAATTTAGACTTTTAAGAACAGCTATTCCTCTTTCCGTAATTGCATAGCGCGTTTTTCTGCTAGAAAGTCGCTCTTCAACAAGTCCATATCTTATCAAAGAGGCTAAGCGCTTTTGGAGTAGAGTACAATCCATATCAGTTTCATAAGCTAGTCTGTCAATGTTTAGGGGCTTCTTTACAAGTGCTCCTAGGATGTCTTCATAGGATTCAAGTTTTGATCTCCGCATTTAACACTCGCCGGTGCCTCTGTTTCTAGATTTTTGGATAAATCTTTTATGAATTTCAAATATGAAGTTCAATAAATGCGAAGAGATATTTTAATGGGAATTAGCATTTAATTAGGGAGATGTATTGGGAGGGCAGAAATGACCAATGCGGAAAAATTACCTGCAAAAATCCGTGTGTCCTTAGGTTCTGCTATGGTTATTGGACTCATGAAAGGAAAACTTGATGCTGCTCCCACCACTGCTTATTTAATGACCTATAGAGAAGAGAAATGTTTTGCAAACTGTGGTTTTTGTCCTCAAGCTAGGGAAAGCAATAGCAGAGCAGATATGCTTTCTAGGGTTTCGTGGCCTGCTTTTCCCACAAGAATTGTTATCAACAAATTAGCAAAGACAGCAATTGACAAAAAAATAAGACGTATTTGTATTCAAGCGTTAAATTATCCTCAGGTTTTTGCAGAATTGTTGGCCCTCGTTATGGCAATACGCAACAGGACAGATGTCCCTATATCTGTTTCTTGTCAACCTTTAACTAAAGGAAATTTGAGACTGCTAGCTAAGTCAGGTGTTGAGAGGATAGGTATTCCGTTAGACGCTGCTACTGAGTCAATTTTTAATAAGGTTAAGGGGTTTCTCGTAGGAGGCCCATATTCATGGAAGAGGCAGTTTCAGCTGTTGGATGAAGCTGTCAAAATCTTTGGAAAGGGTAGAGTAAGTACTCATTTAATCGTAGGTTTAGGAGAAAACGAAAGGGAAATGGTTGAAATAATTCAACAGTGTGTTGATATGGGGGTTCTTCCAGCCCTCTTTGCTTTTACACCTATTGCTGGAACACGTTTAGAAAATATTTCCCAACCCCCCATTGAAAATTATCGGCGAGTTCAGATTGCGAGACACATTATAGTCAATGGAATGGCGCGCTTTGAAGATATGTGTTTTAACGAAAAGGGTTGTTTGGTAGATTTTGGAGTCAGTAGAGAAGTTTTACTGCCTATTGTAGAAAGTGGAAAGCCTTTTCTAACCTCTGGATGTCCGTATTGTAACCGTCCCTATTACAATGAAAAGCCAAGCGGTCCCTTGTACAATTACCCGAAATCTTTATCGATCAAAGAAATTACTGCTTTAAAGAAAATTTTGGGATTAACTTAAAGCTGTGAAGCAATAATCGTTATAGGTTTAAACTCTCAAAGTATCTGCAGAAAGGTGTGTTTCTTGCTGGTAGCTGGTGTTGACGATGCTGGTCGTGGTTCGTTAATCGGCCCACTTATCATAGCAGGAGTTATGATGAGAGCTGAGGATCTTCCAAAGCTTGCAGAGATCGGGGTTAGAGATTCTAAGATTTTGTCACCGCAAAATCGTGAAAGGCTTGCTTTAGAAATAAAGAGAATCGCCAAGAAGTATAGCTTGGTGAAGCTTTCGCCACGAGAAATTGACAGAGTTGTGGAGAGAGGACGAAAGTTGCATAAGCTAAACAGGTTGGAGGCGCAAGCCATGGCAAAAATCATAGAGACGCTTAAACCCGATATGGCTTATGTAGATGCTTCAGATGTTTTGGAAGAACGATTTAAGGAGCATATTCTGGAAAACCTATCTTTTCAAGTTGAGATCATTTCAGAGCACAAGGCTGATAAAAAATATCCCATTGTTTCTGCAGCATCAATCATTGCCAAAGTTGAAAGAGACAAGGAAATTAAGGAGTTAAAAAAAGTTTATGGAGACTTTGGATGTGGTTATCCAACAGATAGAAAAACAGTAGATTTTCTTAAGCAATGCCTTAAGAAGTTTGGAGAATACCCAGATTTCATTAGGAAGTCTTGGAAAACTGCTAAAAAAGCAAAAAGAGAAGAAGATTCACACCAAGCTAGATTAGTTTAGACTAAGTAGAGTATGTCTTCTGGCTTTTTGATTTTAGAAAGTTCTTCACAACAAACACATGGAATATCTTTATTCGAGTGTTTTCGTCCATTAGTTATGAAAACTGGATGTGCATCCAAAATTTTGCAGACGCTTAAAATCTCCTCCACTCTTCTATCGCTTTCCTGCTCTTTACTAGTTTCTACTCCACCTATAATCCACATTTTTTCTTGGGAAACCTCTAAGACAAAATCGAAAGGAGCCTTTCGAACAGTAGTTATGTTGCAATGGGCGAATTTCTTCAAAATTTTATGGAGAAGCTTGTGTTTTGCTATCGCCCGCTTTGCTTTCAAAAGAAAACACTTGCGTTGTTTTCTCGCCATTTCAAAGATGTTTAGGGGTTTTGCTACAGGGATCCCTAAAGTGTATATAAGATTATAAGCGGCTGTCACTGAGGCCTTTGCCATTCCCCTTTCATAACCATAAAGGGTTCTACGGGAAATCCCGATCATCTCAGCCATTTCACCAACGGACAAACCAAGTTTCTGCCTTCTTCTTCTAATAGCTGTAGCGTCAATTTCAACATAGTAGCCTCCTGGACCTGCTTGAATTAGGGGATATATGTTTCGTAGCAGTATGTTCTCAAAAGTCTGAGGGGTAACCGCCAAAATGTTGTATCTTGTGTAAACCGTGTCATCTTCCAAAGATTTTTCTCGTGTTTTTTTGCTTATGAGGAGAGAGACACCAGAAACTGTTTTCGAAATAACTTCGAGCTCTCGAGAATCTTCTTGAGAGAACGCGTTTATGTTAGGCTGAAATTTTAAGAAGAGAACTCTTTTACCTTTTCGAGCTGCATAGTCGAAGCAGCTTGGTCTTGCACAGCATTTTTTAGAAACCTTAAACCCTGCTTCTTTTAGAACTTCTTCTGGAAGTTTAGCTCTCTCCCTCTCCTCACTGCTCATCAGAGGTCACACAAAAGAAAACCTCATGGTTGAATATAAAGTATACTTATCTTCTAGAAGATAAATACACTTTTAGAAAAGTTATCTTTATCGAAACCGTGCTACAATCATGGCGTGGGCCTTATCGTAAGGTTCTAAATGGACAATTTCAACTATATGGAAGCCTCTTCTTCTTAGAACTTTTACTTCGCTCTTGTAAACTTCAGAAGGCTTTTTAGTTACATCTATGCTCTGAGCTTTCACGGCAAGCATAATCCCTCCAGAACTTTTTAGAAATATGTCAGCATTGTCGGCTAAAATTTTGGCCTGTTCTGGTTGAGCTACATCGCAGTAAATATCATCAACTTTTCCACCGATAAACATAGCATATTTCTCGGGGAAACGAGCATCCTCAAGAAGAGGTGACATATTAATTCTATATGCACACACATTGTTGACTAGTTCTCTCATGGCTCTAGACGCGAATTCAACACAGTATACATGTCCATTTTCTCCAACAATGTCCGAAACATGGCTGGCTGTAGTTCCAGAAGCAGCTCCTAAATAAAGAACCTTATGCTTTGGTTTTACTGGAACAGTTTTCAAGTTTTTAAGAATTGCTGCTGCAAGTTTACTTCTGTATGCATCCCAGATGCGATATTCAACACCTTCAAAATGTATTAGCCGTTCTCCATAAACATTTATCCCTGGTGTAAGATTTCTTGTAGCTAGCCGTTGCGATCCATCTTTTAACGTAATTTGATATATTGCAGGAAAAAGGGGATGAGGCTTAACTTTAATGCCCATGTCTTTTCTTCCTTCTTTTCTTTCCACGTTTCATAGTTTTTTCTGGTACATGAGAAGGCGCAGAGTATTTTTCGTAAATTTCTTCAATTCTCTTTTCAAGATCTGCCTTCAGCTCGTCTCCTATATATCGTCCTCCAAAGGCGTCTGTTCTGGCAGCTATGGCGATTTTTCCAGCCAAAGCTCTGGCAATTTTACCTCTTTGCCATTTTTTAGCCTCGTGCAGATAGGCATGTTGAAAAATTATTCCATGTTTTGGTGGTCTGGTTCCCGTTTTTAGTGAGCGGAAAAGAGCTTTTTCTGCGCCTAAAACTTGAATTGTACTTGCGGGTCTTCTAGCTAGATTTGTTAAACCACCTGCAATTGCTATGAGACGGGCTCCTAAAAGCGAACCTACCAAGGCTTTTATGTTGGGAGCTACTGCTTTCATGGTATTATCTAAGTAAGATTCTAGGCTCTCTCTTAAGTCATAAAGTTCCATAACATTCTTGCATAAGGTTTGGATTTGCGATAAGTCTGTTTCTGTTAGGTCTGCTCCCATAGATGTTTTAGATGCTTTAACTATTTGCTCAACCTTTACTTTTGGGATTTCAAGTTTTTTCAAGTTTTCCTGAGTAAAGTTTTCTTTGCTTCCAAGCTTATACACAAGGCGAATGTAAGTTTCATGTTTATCCAGTAGGCGGTCAAGCTCTGGAAAATGAATGCCATACCATTCTCTAATTCTACTCATGAAAAGGTTTATGGTTTTATCCAAATCGTCGAGGGTTTGGATGGCTTGGGTGATGAGAAGATCTCTTTTTTCCACCGCAACTTTAACTCTCATCTTAGCTATTTCCGTGGATAGGTTATGTATCCATAAACGAAATTCAACAGAATCTTTAACAAATCCAGTTTCTATAGCAAATTTTTCTAGGCAAGAGCGAAGAAATTCTCCAGCTTTGGAAGGGTGAGAAACTTCAACGTTTATGTTTAGGTTTTCTTTTGCTTTTTCAGCTATGCTTGCGTTTTCAAAAATGAAGGCTTTATATCCGCTTTTCTTAAGTTTGTTAATTAATTTTGTAAATTCAGCCGTCATTTTTCCAGCTTCGATCTTTAGAAGTGTTTTTGCGGCTTGTTGGGGGTTTTTGGGAAAAAGATTCTTGGCTATGAGTTTATTCTTTTCATCTAAGGCCAATATTCCAATGGAAGTGGTGACAAGAGTTACTTTCATCACTATTTACCCCAGAATCCACTACTATTCATAGTTTTATCTAATAAATAGTTGTTTAATCATGGTTTTTGTTTACTAAAGGTTATTTTCTTAAACGTTTGATCTCAAATACAACTGGATTTTTAGGATCTGGACAAGCGTTATATATTATGTCTTTGTTTTCAGCCCATGGAAACTCCGCGCTATATCGCATGGCATAAACTTTGGGAAGTACAACCATGAGGGCGCTGTAACATATATTTCCCTGTATGGTTTTGCCATCAAACACTATTTTGTCGCCTACTTTATGGCCGAAGGCGCATGTTCCTTTTTGACTTTTAACAGTAACTTCGACAATCGACAAATAAACACCAAAAGGAAAGTATACGTAAGTATCATAAAAATTCTCCTTTACAAAAGTCTTAAGTGTATTGAAAAACAAAATTAACAAGACAAGATTGGGCTGAAAGGATTGATGCCTTATGAATAATCTTAAGGATTTAGTGGATAGAATTAAATCTTTAGAATCTGAAAGAAGAAATCTCCTTCTGGAAATTGAAGAACTAAAGAAGATGGCAGACGCCAAGGCTAAAGCTTTGGAAAGCGAGATAAGCATGCTCAGGGAAGAAGTAAATTCTTTAAGGGTGCTTTTAGGGGTTGAAGAAACAGAGAAAGAACTTGAAAAGAAAAAGAAGAAATAAAAATAGTTTAAAAGTAGGATAACACTTCATCTAAGCTTTCAATCGTTTCAAACGTCGAAAAATTTTCTCCTTTGCGATTAAGAAGTAAAGCATATAAACCAGCTTTTCTAGCGCCTTTATAATCGTATTTGACAGAGTCGCCTACGAATATGACTTCTTCTGGATGTAAACCAAGCTTGCGAACACTATAAAGAAATATTTCTTTATGGGGTTTTGCTTTCCTAAGATCATCGATTCCAACAATTACGTTAAAAGTTTCTGTTTTCCATCCAAGCACTTGAAAGATTCTCATATAATCTTTTTTAAATCCGTTAGTTACAATTCCAATCCTCACTTTCATTTCTTTTAGTCGTGACAAAGTGTTTGGTACATCAGGATACACGTCTAGTTGAGCATAGTCCCACCATAATTCGTCGATTTTTCTTGCTAAAGCCTCTTTGTGTACAGTTATTCCCAGCTTTTCAAGAATTTTCTTGGTCCAGTGAATCCAAAAATTGGTTCCCATTTTGGCCATATCATCCATTTTAAATTCTTTCTCGTTTTCCTTGTGAGCCTTAGCTATTTTATCTAAAGAAGCCTCCACCCCACAAACTTTCAAAATTCTGTGATAAATTTTTGGAGCCTCTAATGTTTTGATAAGAGTCCCGCCTAGATCAAAAAGTACTCCTTTGAAACTACAGTGTTTTCTCATCTAAACCACACCGAAGATGACTAAACATCTTATTTAAAAACTGTATGGAGGGTTGAAAAGGGAATAACACCTAAACTTTATCTTGTCAAAGAGACAACTTTTACTGAAACACTTTGAGGGGGATAATTGGTTAACCTAAGCGTTGATATGGTTGGCTTGAGACTTGCTAATCCTACCATGTTAGCTTCAGGAGTTTTAGGTTATTCTGCTGAAATGTTAGAGACCATAGTGGAAGGTGGAGCTGGAGCTGTAGTTTCTAAATCTGTAGGGATAAAACCTAGACTTGGTTATGCGAATCCAACGATTGTGCAAACAAGATGTGGCTTAATTAATGCTATGGGTTTGCCGAACCCTGGAGTAGATGATTTTGTTAATGAAATTCGGCGAGCAAAAAAGACATTTAACGTTCCGTTTATTGTTAGCGTTTACGGTTTCTCAGCAGAAGAATATGTAAATGTTGCTGAAAGGGTTGTAAAGGCAGGTGCTGACGCAGTAGAACTGAATGTTTCATGTCCTCATGTGAAGGAAACTGGTTTTGAAATAGGTCAAAATCCTAAAATTTTGACCGAGGTTGTTAAGAAAGTTAAGATGAAAGTGCATAAACCTGTTTTTGTTAAACTTTCTCCGAATGTTGTTAGTATAGGGGAAATTGCTTATGCAGCTGAAAAAGCTGGAGCAGATGCATTAACAGCCATAAACACCGTTAAGGCTATGGCAATCGACGTTGAAACAGCTATGCCTGTTTTGAGTAATAGGGTAGGTGGATTATCTGGCCCAGCAATAAAGCCCATAGCCTTAAGATGTGTTTACGAAATTTATGAACGCGTTAAAGTGCCAATAGTTGGGTGCGGGGGCATAACCAACTGGCGAGACGCTGCAGAATTTCTTTTAGCTGGAGCTTCAGTAGTTCAAATTGGTACAGGAATTGCCTTAAAAGGTTTGAATTTGTTTAGGACGGTTTCGCGGGGACTAGAAGCGTATATGAAAAGGAAAGGATTTAGGAGTGTTGAGGAAATTGTCGGCTTATCGCATCGCCGCTAACCAGTATAGAATTACAAGTCTTTTGAGCGTAAAAACAGAAAGCCCAACAGTGAAAACATTCACTTTCGAAGATAAACAATGCGCAAATGCGAAGCCTGGACAGTTTTTAATGCTTTGGATTCTAGGCGTGGACGAAATCCCACTAAGCATTTTAGATACAGATGGAATTTGCAAGGTTTCTGTGGCTGTTAAAAGAATTGGAAAGGCTACAGAAGCTCTTCATAAACTTAGTGCGGGCGATCTTGTAGGATTGCGTGGTCCTTTCGGTAACAGTTTCACATTGAAGAAAGGAAGAACATTAATAGTTGGTGGTGGAACAGGACTAGTTCCCTTACTGTTTCTAGCCAAAAAATTAGCTATGGAAAAATCAAAAATTGTCTTTACCATAGGAGCTAAGACAAAAAATGAGCTACTTTTCAAAGAAACTTTCGAGGAAATTTGTGGGAAACAAAATCTTATAGTAACCACAGAAGATGGCAGTTGTGGTGGTAAGGGCTTGGCTACAATGCACTTAGAAAAGATTCTATTTCAAGAAAAATTTGATATGATTTATACTTGTGGACCAGAAAAAATGATGCGAAAAGTCTTGGATCTTGCTGAAAAATACAGTGTTCCAATGGAAGCTAGTTTGGAGCGCCTGATGCGATGTGCCATAGGCTTGTGCGGAAGTTGTGTTATAGGCAAGTATCGCGTATGCAAAGATGGCCCAGTGTTTACTGGAAGCCAGCTTAGACAAGTCAAAGCAGAGTTTGGTGTTTCAAAAAGAGATTTTGACGGAAGGCTGATACCGCTGGAATAGCATGCCAATAACACCACTCCATGCAACTGCTTTCGTGTTTCTATACTTCAAAAACAAGAGAAGAATCGATCCATTGGCTTTGGCTGTTTCAACAACTTTCATAGATATAGAAGTTTTGTTTTATCTTCTTATAGGTGAATCTCTTGACCATAGGCTTTGGCATGGTTTCGTCTTAGCTTTAACGTTATACCCTTTTTTAGTCATGCTTGGCGTGTATATTGTGGAGCACTTCTTTGAAAAAAGACTATGGCATATTTATCGTGGCTTCTGTCTGAATCCTTTGCAAGTAAAATATCCACTTCTAACAGTGTATTATTGTAGTTTATTCGGGGCATTAACACATGTGTTCCTAGATATGTTCACCCATGAAAATATGCCCTATGTTCTTTATCCACTACTTTATGGGAACCCTTTTTATCTTGGACAAGCCTCCATAACAATAGAAATAGTTACCATTTTATTATCCATCTACTCTTTTAGAAACTGGTTGAGGCAACGCTGAAACGCTTAGAAGAACAAATTGTTGGTATTAAAAGGGTCTTCAAACATAAATTTGGAGGGAAAAAAGAAATAAAAGAAGCCCTCTCCTTTCTCCACCAATTTCTGGCTGAATATTCATATGAATGTTCTGGTTATAAAACACTTGCTATTTGAACGGTTATATATCCTTAACAAAAATATTCATGTTACCCACTCATTTCAAACATTGAAATTTTGCTTTTACATAACTAAGAAGAATATTGTTTTGGAGAAGGAGAGATGTTCGAAGAGATAGCCCTTGGTGCTGTTAAAACTTTATTATTCATTTTCTGGAGCTCAATGGCATTTATGATTATTTGGGGCGCTCTATGGACAGCTGCCATAAAGAAGTAGGAATCAAAGAAAAAAGCAGTGATATTTTCCTTAGTTTTTATTTTTATCGAAGTTCTTTTTCACCTTAAACGTTCTAAGAGGGCAGATATGCTGCTTGCTGCTAAGACCAACATTTCAAATATTTTGTATGCTTCGATCATGTTTCTGGAGGTGTAAGCTACTTTTAGGCCATTAATTCTTTTAACAATAGGGAGTAATTCAGCAACGTCTGCAAAATGACTTGCAAGGAAAGTAATCTCCATTTTTACAGGGCTTTCAACAACTAGTGGCTTAGTAACGTGTTTCGTATGTTTAGTTATAGCCTTTCTGATTGCTTGTCGCAATTTTTCTTCAATTTTTTTAAGACTTGGGCTTCTAGCTGATAGCCTGCTTAAGGATTGCTTGAAGACTACAGTTTCAATCCAAGGTGTAAACGGTTCGACATCATCCTTAAGAAGTTGAGCTTCTCCAGCAACTAAGACTACAGGAACCTTAAACTCTCCTGCAACGTAAGCGTTTAAGAGAAACTCGCTTGTAACCACTCTATTAACTTTCACTTTATTAATGGTTCCACCACTATAGGTGTGGTCAAACGTTGATTTGGCAGTTCCAAATTTAGCATGATAACCAAGAAACAAAGCGATATCGCACTCTTGAATACCTGAAATCATACTTAATGGGCGAGGAAAACCCCTAACAATTTCTACGTAATCAGGTAAATCGTCAACTAAAAGATTAACCATGGGTCCATGACTATCAGCAATTATGACACCATCGAATCCATTCTTGTGAAGTTCATCGGCTGCAGTTAGTGTAAGTTTAGTGGCTATTCTTCTTGCTTCCTCGTATAACGTGCCTTTTAGTCTTAAATGACCAGGTATTACAATGTAGGGCATTCCTTCTAAGTCAACTGAAATGAAGGCTTTCATAAACAAATATTCGTTAACAGGCGTTAAAGAACTTATCCTCTCGCAACGTTTTATGTCAATATGCGTATACTTGACCCAAATATTTGAGTAATAAACGCAACACATAAATTCACATTTTCATCTAGAATTTTTGATCGGGCGGTAGCTCAGCTTGGTAGAGCTTCCGAGCCTGCTGGGAATGTCCAGCTGGCGGAGATGCTGTAGACGTCTACCAGAGGGTGGGTGTCATTTCAGCCTGCCAAGCGTACAGAAACCGGAGTGTCGCAGGTTCAAATCCTGCCCGCCCGACCAGAAAAGTTTAGAAAGTTGGAGGAAACAAATATAACTTCAAATGAACTAATGGTGATATTTACTCCCATACCATTTCTTTTAATAATATTTGTATTTTTTGCAATAATTTCATGGAAATATAGAGCAATTCTTGATTTTCTTTTTATCTATTTTTCAACTTTAGCTGGTTTTGTTGTAGGATTACTTCGCTTTGAATCTATCTCTATAGGTTATGCTATGACTTGTGCTATTGCGGGATTCGTAATTTCTTTAGCCATAGATATGGGAATGAGACTATACTTTAAATTGGAAAGTGACTGATATCAAGGCTGAGTCGGCAAGTTTACTAAATAAGTCTCACTTTGCTGGTTTTCCTAGTGTAAGTAAATGATTGGCCAATGATGAAAAAGTTAGTGAGCCGTAGTGTTGGTTGCTACGTGTGCTTATTAGGAAAGAATCAACATGAGAAATGCCTAAGAAATCAAATTCTCTCAGCTGATTTCTGAGGTTGATGTAAGATTCCAAATCTTTATGGAATGATACAATTATTCCCTCTGCGTCTTTTGCCTACTCCTCTATCGATCATTATAATTCCAAAACGCGCTTCTTTCAATCGTTCTTGAGCTATTCTCTGAGCTTTTCGAATATCATCTTCAGAAAATCCTTGTCCCAGCTTGATGAAGGTAAAAGCTAAGATTTCATATCCAAGTTTGTTGAAATCGGGTATTATTGTGTATTCTTTAATATATCCTTCTTTTTCTAACTTTCTTCTTATTCGAGTAATGGTTGGCTGAGATATTCCCATAGCTTTAGCTAGTTCTCTGTCGCTTCTATGACTATTCTTCATAAGTTAGGAAATAAGCTTCAACCCAGCATCTTTAAGCCTGACATTATTCAATACTTAGCACCTAACTATTCACTCAACAATTTCATAGCTTCTCCACAGCAAACAAGGGTACCTTTTCCTTCTTCTAGAACTTTAACTTTATTGCCACAGATTTCACAAAGGTAAACTTCCCCGACTTTTGTCAACCATACCACCTCCAACACAAGGGATAAGTAAGTAAATAACTAAGTATGTAAAGCTTCACTAATTTCCCCATTTATCACCAAATTTTTAATTTTCTCTATATCTTCGCTTAGAACCCTATCATCTTTAACTACAGAAACTTTTCTTCTTACAACCTCATACACCTTTCTTGTTCCTTTCCCAAGCCTTTCTTTTCCTCGGAAATCTATAGCTTGAGTTGCACAAAGAAGCTCTATAGCGGTTATATATGCAACGTTTTTCATTATTTGCCTAGCTTTGTGCGCAGCTGTTACACCCATACTCACAAAATCTTCGAAATTAGCTGAGGTTGGAATGGAATCGACACATGCAGGATGAGCTAAAATTTTATTTTCTGAAGCTAAGGCAGCAGCTGTGTATTGCACGGTCATAAGACCACTACATAAGCCAACCTTGGCCTCTGGAGAAACCAGAAATGGCGGTAACCCATTGTTCAGTTTTTCGTCTAATAGCCTAGCTGTTCTTCTTTCAGAAATGTTGCCCACAATAGCAAGAGCTATTCCAAGAAAGTCTAAGGCAAGGGATATTGGTTGCCCGTGGAAGTTTCCTCCTGAAAGACATTGATTTTCTTCTGTAAAGACCAAAGGGTTATCAGTGGCAGAGTTAATCTCAGTTTCTACTATTCTTCTTACATATGCGATTGCGTCTCTAGCGGCTCCTAAAACTTGAGGTATACACCTTAAGCTGTAGGGATCATGAGGGCGCCCGCATTTTTCCATAGCTTCTTTTCCTGACTGAATTAGTTTGCTTCCAGAAATCAGTTTTCTAATGTTCTTGGCTGTTACTTCTTGTCCTTTGTGGGATCTAATCTTTTGAATTTTCTCGTCAAAGGCGTCATAAACTCCTAGAAGTGCTTCTAAGGTTAATGCAGCTGCGGCTTCTGCCGTTTTTATTAGGTTTTCAGCATCGTAAACTGTTAAAGCAGCTATTGCAGTCATCAGTTGTGTGCCATTGTTAAGAGCAATTCCTTCTTTAAATTCTAGTTGGACAGGTTTTATTCCTGCTTTCTCCATGGCTTCTTTTCCGTTTAATATTTTGCCTTGATACTCAGCTTTACCTTCTCCCATGAGAACTAGAATCATATGAGATAAAGGCGCTAAGTCACCGCTTGCGCCTACGGAACCTTTGGCAGGAATTATGGGATGAACTTTTTTGTTGATCATTTCCACTAAGGTTTCTAAGGTTTCTAATCGGATACCAGAATTTCCTTTAGCTAGTGTATTTACCCTCAAAAGCATGGTGGCACGGACAATGTCAGTTTCTAAGGGATTTCCGATTCCAGTAGAGTGACTTTTAATGAGGTTCAACTGAAGCTTTTTTATGTCCAAAGGCGAAATTTTTATCTTACTCAAAGCACCGAAACCAGTGTTTACCCCATAAATTATTTTGTTGTTTTCCACCATCTTTTCCAAAATTTGGCGGCTTTCTTTGACTTTTTCTTTAGCTTTTTTCGAGAGTACTACTGCCGTATTTTTGCGGGCAACTTTTACAACATCTTCTATGGTCAACGTTTCTCCATCAATGTGCACTTCATCCATGACCTTGTCCTCTCTTATGCAATAAAAATAGCTACACGTTTTAATTCTTTGGTATAAGGACAGGCTTATTAGTCATGCTTAGAATCTCAGAATATTTATTATCTTTTCAAACAATTCCTTTAAAGAAGGTATATGCAGCCTCAGATTTACAAATTTGTATTTCTTGCTTTGAAGAAGGAACTTGAGGAACAAGGGTATAGAGTAGAAGACATTGAAAAACTACAAAAGAATTATTCTTGGTTTCTTAGTAAATATTCCCTTTTGAGAGTTTTATTAAAAAGTAAATTGCCTGTAAATAAATGTCAAAGGAACTTAGATTTTCTTATAAGACGGCATATGATTCTCGCTAGCAAAATAAGGTCAAAATCTACTGTTTTAGATATAGGATGTGGGGTGGGGATTCTTGTTTGCCTTTTAGCAAAGAAAGGTTGTAAAGTCTATGGTGTCGATATTGATGGGGATAACCTTAGAGTTGCCAGACGTTTATCTAGGATGTTAGATGTCCATAAACTGTGTGTTTTTCATAAGACTGAAGCAAACACTTTGCCATTTAATGAATCCGTGTTCGATTATGCAGTATTAAGTTGGACATTGCACGATATAAAAGTGGAGGATCGTGATCTCTTACTTTCAGAATGTTTACGGGTTCTTAAGTCAAAGGGTAAATTGCTTATACTGGATCCTGAAAACGCGCTAGATTTTGATCAATTACAAGATTTAATGTCTAGAAAAAAGGTTAAGATGATGCAACGAAAAACTCTTTCAGTAGTTTACAGTCACGGAGAATTGTCAAATGCTACTTTAGTAGTATATCAAAAAAGAAATTGAATGCATAAACGCAGAATTGGTGCTTGTTGAGTTTAAATCTCGGTTCAAATAGCTTTAATCTCTGTGAAATCCGCAATTTTAGAATTATTTTTCATAAAACTTTTATATATGATGTAATTGTGGATAAGGTTGATTGATAGAGAATGTCTGGTGCTTAAATGGAGCCTAGTAAAAAACCATTAAATGTACTTGTTAAACAGTTGAATGCAAATATCGCTGTGGTTCTTAAGAATGGTTGCGAGTATAAGGGTAAAATGATTAAGTGTGATGGGCACATGAATATTCTCCTTGAGGGAGCTACAGAGTGTAAGGGAGACCAATTAGTAACCAATTATGGGAATGTTCTATTGCGAGGAAATAACATTCTTTATATACTGTTGGATATCCACTAAAAGCTGAGCATTTTTGCTTTTCCAGTCACGTAGTCTAGGGCTTCTTTGATGTTAGTTTTCAAATCGTGTTTTCGTTTGAAAAATTTTAGAATGTTTTTCACGTCTCTTTTCAGGAGCTCTTTAGCGTTAGGATGATCGTTTCGGATGTATTGAGGCCAGTCTATGATTAGGACCTGGAGGTCAGGTTTTAGAAGTATATTATATTCGCTCAGGTCTGCATGGATAATTCCTGCTTTGCAGAAAGCTTGTTTAATATTCCGTAGGATCTCCCCTAGAACTTTCTCAGGTTGTGGAATTTCTTTCCATTCGGCTAGTTCTGCTCCCTCAATGATTCCCATGGCTATTACGTGGCGGTTTTGGCTTATGGGTTTGGGAACTGATACTCCATTAGGATAAACCAGTTTTAGGGCCTGGAATTCCTTTTCAGCTGCTAGTCTTGACTGGTAAAGCCAGTGGGTATGTTGAAGGGTGTAACCTCTTTTTCGTATAGTTTGACGAAAACTTATTCTACCAAGTCTGTGAAATTTAACCGCTATTCTTTCTCCTTTTGGGTTTAAGGCGTCGTAAACGTCTGATTCCTTGCCGACGCCAAGAGGTTTTCCAAAAGATTGTAAAACGTCTGCTTTAACAAGGGCGTTTATCGCTAAGCAATCGTAACCCGCATAGTTCAAAGTATAGCCAATGTATGGGCCTCGTCTTCCGTGAATTAGATGTCTTTTGAGGAGACGATCTATTCTAAACGCTATTTCCTCAAAAGCAAAATTAGTGTATTTCATTATTGTTTCTATTGGAACAAACTCGTGCTTGCTCATAGCGATTTCTATAACCTGCAACACTCTGAGATCTTCATTCTCTAAATCGCGAAATACTTGAACCGCAATTTCAGCAGATGACATAGTTAATTAAAGAATATTTGTTTGGATTATTAAGAATAAAGCAGCTAGCTAATATTTACCGTTTCCAACTTCTCGATGCTTTCTTTTATCGCATCTTTTAGATTCATTCTTCTTTCAAAAGCTTCAACTTTTTCAAGCGAAGCTTTCGTTGCAGGGTGTTTTGTAAGGAAAAGTGAGCAGCAATCTTTATAGGGAGTAACCGAAGTTTCAAATGTTCCAATTTTTTTGGCTAATTCGACGATTTCATTTTTTTCATAGGTCAATAGGGGTCTGAAAATTGGCAGGTAGGTAGCTCTACTAATTACAGACATATTTTCCAGTGTTTGAGAGGAAACTTGGGCGAGGTTTTCTCCGCTTCCAAGAGCTTTTATGTTATTTTGGTTAGCTATTTCTTCTGCAACTCTAACCATGAATCTTCTAAAGAGGATTAATCGATATTTTGGTGGGGCTTCTATAGCTTCAGCTTCGAAAGGATAGAACGGGACAAAAAATATTCGGGAGGTGAAGCAGTACTTCGTGAGAATCTTTGCTAATTTTACAATTTTAGCGTTTTTATCCTTGTCGAATTTTCGGTAAGCATGAAAATGAAGGAAGTCAACTTTGCATCCTCTTTTCATTAAAAGCCATGCTGCAACTGGAGAATCTATTCCTCCAGATAACAGGTGTAAAACTTTTCCGGAAACTCCAACTGGTAAACCGTATAAACCCTTTATTTTTCTGTCAAAAAGGTAAGCTTTTCCGTCAGCAAGTTCAACAAAAAGTTCTTTTTCTGGATTTTTAAGAGAAATTTTAACATTAAATTTTTCTTTAAGGTAAGCGCCTAACTCGCGGTTTACATCCATGGATGTGAAAGGCAAGCTTTTATCCGCTCTCTTTGCTGAAATCTTCACTTTTGTGCTTGTTTCGAGTCTAAATTTCTCTCTAGTTAATTTTTTGATGCTTTCCAAAGTAGCATCTGTTGTGAAACAAAAAGCAAACCATGCAACACCGAAGACTCTTTTGATTGATTGTTCGAATTTAGTTGGATCTGCGTTTTTGTCTAATTCTAAAATTACTCTTCCTTGAATTTTTTTTATTTTCTTGTATTTTAGTCCCTTAAGAGCCTTGGCTATGTTTTCAAGTAGCTTTCTTTCGAAGGTTGGTCTGTTTAAACCTTTTAAACTGAGTTCTCCATAATGGATTAAAATACAGTCAAACACGAGGATACTAGTTTTCAATAAATCTTTAAAAAGTTTCTATTGTCGTTGTTTCAAGGTCTTGAAGTCTAAAGGCAAAGTTCAACTTATTTATAATACGTTTAATTAGCATTCATTTATTACCGGATGATCTGGAATGATAGAGTGGCGATTGTTAAGGGTTAGGGCATATAACGCATTCGAAAATATGTCAATTGACGAAGCCATTTTAAGAAGCAGGATAGAGAATCTTGTTCCTAACACTTTAAGATTTTATTGTTGGAACCCTTCAGGAATTTCCATAGGGAAATTTCAGAATATCTATACTGAAGTTCATCTGGAAAATTGCAGAAAATATGGTGTTGATGTGGTTAGACGTATAACGGGTGGAGGAACTGTTTATCATGATGCTGAAGGCGAAATCACTTACAGTGTGGTTGCCAATAAAAAAGATTTGAAAGTAGAAAACATAACAGACATCTATTCAAAGATTTATAGCGGTATTGTGAAGGGTCTTGAAATTTTGGGTTTAAAATCGGATTTTAGTGCGGGCAGCGAAAAGACTTGTCCTAACCTTATGGTTAAAGGGAAGAAGATTTCAGGAAGTGCCCAATGTCATAAGAAAGGGGTTGTGTTGCAACATGGCACTCTTTTGTTGGATGTTGATTTGGAGAAAATGTTTACTTTTCTGCGCGTTCCTTGGGCTAAAACATGCATAGAGGTTGCAAATATGGCCAAACATAAAATTACTTCGATAAAAAACGAGTTGGGAAGAGAAATATCAGTATGGGAGTTGGAGAATACTTTGATCAAGGGATTTGAGAACGCATTAGGAATAAAGCTAACAAGTTCTAAGTTGACATCCTATGAAAGCAAGTTTGCAGAAAAAATCTGTAAAACAAAATACTCTACTGAAAAATGGAATTTTATGAAAGAAGTAAAGAATAATCATTACATTCTTACACAAGAATAGAGAGGTTACTGTTCTTTGAATCTCCATTTTACCCCTTGAGGGGTGTCCTCGATTATTATGCCCATGGTCTTAAGTTGCTCTCTTATTTTGTCCGCTGTTTCCCAATCCTTTGCTTTTCTCGCTTCCTCTCTTTTTCTGATAAGCTCTTCCGCCTCTTTTGGCAGATTTTTTTCTATTTCAACTCTGCCTATTACACCTAAAACTTCATCAAATCGCATTATCAATTTATGAACTTCCTTTGCCTCTTCTTTGTTAAGGGTGTTATCATCCATCAGCTTGTTCACGTCTTTAACAAAATCGAACAAAGAAGCTAACGCTAAACCTATATTCAGATCGTCATCCATCGCTTCTTCAAAGTTTTTTTTCACTTTTTCAATTAATGCCCTGACTTTTCCGCTGGATCCTTTTCCATCTGCCTCCAAAAGCCTTCTTGCGAAATTTTTCAGACGTTCGACAGCACTTTTTGCAGCTTCTAATCCTTTGAAAGTGAAATTTAACTGCTGCCTATAATGAGTAGACATGAGTAAGTAACGAACAGCCATGGGGTCGTAACCTTTCTTGATGAGATCTCTTAGAGTATAATAGTTACCAAACCGTTTTGCCATTCTTTTTCCTTCAACAAGCAAATGTTCATTATGAAGCCAATAATTCACAAACTTTTTACCTGTAGCTGCTTCACTCTGAGCTATTTCATTTTCGTGATGAGGAAACATATTATCAACTCCACCGCAGTGGATATCCAAAGTTTCGCCTAAATATTTCATAGACATAGCTGAGCATTCAATGTGCCATCCTGGTCTTCCTTTGCCTAACTCTGTTTCCCAATAAACATCGCCGTCTTCCTCATTCCAAGCCTTCCAAAGGGCAAAGTCGTGAGCTTCTTCTTTACCGTATTCATCGACTTTTACTCTCGCTCCTGGCTTAAGCTCCTCTACCTTAATTTTAGAAAGTTTACCATATTCCTTAAACTTGGAAACATCATAGTAGATAGAACCATCTTCCCCTCTGTATGCATAGCCCTTCTCCAGCAACTTCTTAATCAAGGATACCATTTCAGGGATGTGTTCTGTGGCCTTGGGATAATGCTCGACCTTTTCGATGTTTAGAGCTTTTATATCCTCAAAAAACGCTTTTGTATAATGTTCAGTATATTCTTTAAGAGGAATCTTCTTAGTTCTAGAGCCTCTAATTGTCTTGTCGTCAACATCGGTTATATTCATAACTTGTGTAACCTTAAATCCGCGATATTTTAGCCATCTTCTAAGCAGGTCGTCAAAAATGAAGGCTCTAAAGTTTCCAATGTGGGGATAGTCATAGACGGTGGGTCCACAAGTGTACAATTTAACTTTTCCCTTTTCGAGAGGAACAAATCTTTCCTTTGTACGGGTTAATGTGTTAAAGAAGCGTATGTTTTCTCTAAAATCTTCCATCATTTTCCCTAGAGAATACCGATGTAATATTTAAAAACTTTTTACTCCAACGCGCTATCAATCATATTTTTTGAACTTTATCATTTTTCTGAATTTCTTTAAATCCTTGGAAACATGTCTTAGAAGACGCAGTTCTTCCATAGTTGTCATAAACTTTAGAAATTCGTTACGAAACTCTTGTAAAACATTTTTTGATTGGTTCATATGGATTGACCTCTACTGTTACTTTACCCGTATGGAAGAAAGAGGAAGGACCTCATCGTTTGTTGGTAAACCACACAGCCATTTCCGTCATCGAGGAGAAAGGAGAAGGCTTCAAAAAACGGAAAAAACAATTCGAGGCTATGTGGTTTGACCTTCAACCTTTGTTCCTCCTACATCGTAAGACTTAAGATACAATTCAACTATAAAAACCTTACTAAATTAGAATAATAATTTGGGAAAGGTTTAGCCTATAGCTAGTATTCCTTCGAGGATTTTTTCCTCTGGGATTTTTAGTTGTTTTGAGAGCCAAGCTTTTAGCATGAATACGGATTTTGGGATTTCGCCACTATAGGTTATTATCTGGTTGTTTTTCAATGCATCTACCTGAAATGTTTTTTCTGCTTCCCTATGTAGGAAGGAAACTGTTTGAGCTTGATGAGCTAGGTTTTGGAAGTCTTCCCATTGTTTGCAACGCAAAATCACTGGGGGACCTCGCATTTCCCTTGCCACCATTGCCTTAACTTCTTGTTGCTGAAGAGAGGGTCTTGGCAAAGACGCTTCATGTGAAGTTGATAAGTAGGTGATTAGATTTGCTATTTCGTTCTGTAATGTGGTTAGTCTTTCTTCGACCTTCTCTATTTTTCCGCTAAATTCGCCTGTATCTCCTAGTCTTTCTGTTATGGTGCCCAACTCTGTTATTAAACGGTCTAAGTCTTTTTCGTGTTCTTTTAGGACGTTTACTATAAAGTCTAAAGCTTCTAATGCTTCGTCCTTGGATGGAGTCTTTCTTGACATTGTCTCGCTTCCTTTTTCTTCAACTTATTAATCCCTTTCTTTATAAATAAACGTAGCGAATCCTTAAAACGTATCCATATGAAGATATATCCGTATTTATTGGGAATTCGGATTCAACAAGGGAAGTTAAAGATGATATGTGTAATAAATGAAGCTTCAATTATGGAGAGGCTTTAAGGTTTATGTAAAAAAGGTTAAAACATTATTTACATTTTTGGACAAGGAAACACTTATAGCAAATTTCCACAGCTTACTCAATTGAGGGCGGGTAGATCAGCTTGGAACGATCGCCACGTTGGCATCGTGGAGGTCGCGGGTTCAAATCCCGCCCCGTCCACCATAAAAAACCTACGGTTCCGAACTTCCCCTTGTTTGTATGTTTTAAGTTTTGAGGTAGTCTAAAATGCTTGTTAGAGCTTGTTCTGTTATTCTGCTTAGGTTTAGCTTGTGTTTCTGAGCTTTTTCCACTAATTTTTAGAAAGGTAAAATGAAAACGTGGCTTTGGTAGCCGATTTTATTATATTTGATATTCGTTTTCTATGTGGATTGGTGTCTGTAGCTTAGATGATCAACCTCTATCATCTCATTGAATGCTAATCATTTCTCTCGAATATTTTTTGCAATATCAGTTTTCATGGAGTTAAGATGCATTAGTAATGGCAATTTTCTGCAGAAAATACGCATGGGATCATCTTTAAATTTCATATTGGTTCGTCTACATAAGTAAATTATTTGTTATGCTAAACCTTCATAACAGCAAGATTTTGCACACTTTTAAAGGTCTAACAGTTGATTACTCTAAGGAGTGTCCTTTTAGTCTATGTAGGTGCTCAGTGGGATCCTAACTCAAATTAAGGATTGATAATCAAATTTTTGATTTCACAAACAATTTAATCAGCAAAAGTGAGGGTAATGCTGTAATCAGTGATTGAATAGAAAGGTGTTTCGTGATGATCCAGTCTAGGGTTGAACATTCTGAAGGCGTTTTCTTAGAGTTGACTAAGGAAGAACCGATTAGGATTCTACATGTAGATGATGAAACAGACTTTTTAAAAGCAGCAAAACAAATCTTAGAAATGAAAGGTTGCTTCAAAGTTGAAACTGCCAGTTCAGTCAAAGAGGCAAAAGAAAAGCTGAAGCACAGCAATTTCGATGCAATTATTTGCGACCATATAATGCCTAAAAAAAGCGGGTTACAATTTTTGCGTGAATTAAGGGAAAGTGGTAACGACATTCCATTTATTATTTTCACAGGAAAAGGCAGAGAGGACGTGGCAGTAGAGGCCTTGAATCTTGGAGCTGACAGATACTTTAGTAAAATAGGTAGTCCAGAAACGGTATACGCGGAATTGGCTCATGGCATTATTGAGGCGGTAAACCGTCGAAGAGCTGAGAATGCTTTAAAGAAAAGTGAAAAAAGGCTTATGGACGTTATCGATGCCTCTTCGGACGGGATTGCATGGGTTGATACTTCAGGTAGAATAATGCTGGTTAACCGAAAAGCTTTTGAGATTATGGGGGTACCGAAGAAAGAGCTTATTGGAAAAAATTTCATGGACATAGCATGGTTAACAAATGAATCGAAAGAAAAAATAATGAAAGCTTTCCGAAAGCGGCTTAAGGGAATAAATGTTCCCCCCTATGAGATAGAGGTTATCACAAAGAATGGAAAGATCATTCCAATAGAAGTTAACGCTTCCCCTATTCTTGAAGACGGCAAGATTGTTGGAATTCAAGCGATTTTTAGAGACTTAAGGGCAAGAAAGCAGACAGAAAAAACATTAAGAGAATCTGAGGAAAAATACCGAAATCTTTTCGAAAACGCTAGCGACATTATCGTAACAACAGACTTGAAAGGAAACATCACAGACATAAACAGGATTGTTGAAGAATATGGTCTCAGTAAAGATGAGATTATTGGGAAAAATATGCTCAATTTTGTTAATGAGAATTACTTGTCTAAAACGTCTAAAGATTTTTCAATCACAATCCATGGAGGACAAACCAAGGGTGAAATCGAAGTAGACACTCCTAGAGGAAGGAAGATTTTTGAATATAGAAGTATTCCCTTAAGAAAAGAAAACAAGATTATTGGAACACAAACGATTCTAAGAGATGTAACTGAACAAAAAAAGATAGAAGAGGAACTGAAGAGATCTGAAGCAGAAAAAACCGCGATTTTGGAGTCTATGTCGGAGCTTGTTGTGTATCAGGATACAGAACATAGGGTTCAGTGGGCCAATAGGGCGGCTGGCGAATCAGTTAATTTAAGTCCTGAAAAGTTGGTGGGGCGTTTTTGTTATGATATATGGCATGATAGAGATAGAGTGTGCCTAGGGTGTCCAGTTGAGAAGGCATTGAAAACTGGTCAACCACAAGAAGGGGAAATAACAACTCCAGACGGTAGAATTTGGTTCATCCGAGGTTATCCAATTAGAAATGAGAAGGGTAAAATTGTTGGAGTGGTAGAAGTTACAACAAACATTACGAAGTGGAAACAAACTGAGCAGAAGCTACGGGAAAGCGAGGAATTACTTAAGAGTTTTCTAAATTCTTCAACTGACTTGATTTTCCTTAAAGATGAGGAATTTCGTTACCTGCTTGTAAATAAAGCATACCTTGATTTTTTGGGCATGAAGCAAGGAGAAGTTCTGGGAAAAACAGATTTTGAAGTTCTACCTGAAGAATTGGCAAAACAGTGTCGAGAAAGTGACAAAATCAGCAAGATAAGAATCAGGTTCTTCGGAAAGGCAAACAGATAACTGTCTTGGAGAAATACAGAGGAAGAATATTTGAAAGTCGAAAGTTTCCAGTAAAACTAAGTAATGGAACAATCGGAATAGGTGGTTTAATCAGAGAAGTCACTGAACAAAAACGGATAGAAGAGAACCTCAGAGAATCTAAGAAACATTTTGAAACACTGTTTAACCTCATGGTAGATCCTGTAGCTATAGTAGACAAGAAAGGAAAAATTCTTGCAGTAACAGACAAAGTAGAAGAAATCACAGGCTTCAAAAAAGAAGAGCTTGTCGGAAAAAATTTTCTGAGGACAAAAATTGCATCAGCAAAAACTAAAGCAATTATGATGAAAAACCTGATCAAACGAATGATGGGGATTCATATTCCTCCCTACGAGGTTGAATTGCTCACAAAGGATGGAAGAAAGCTGCAGTATGAAATAAACGCTGAAAAAATAATTTACAAAGGAAAACCTGCAGATATGGTCGTATTCCGAGATATAAGTCAGCGAAAAACTTTGGAGACAAAGCTGCGTGTTGTAGGACATTTAACCAGACATGATGCACGGAACAAGCTTGCTGTGGTAACGATGAACACTTTCTTACTAAAGAAAAAGTTAGCTAATAATCCTGATGCTCTGAAGTATTTAAATGAAATAGAATTGGCCTGTAAAGAAGTAGAGAGAATCTTTAATTTCGCAAGGATCTACGAAAAGATGGGACTAGAAAAATTAACCTACATGGATGTGGAGAAAACTTTTGCAGAGGCAGCAATGCTTTTTTCAGATCTAAAGGACGTGAAAGTGATGAATGATTGTAAAGGATTGACAGTGCTGGCGGATTCGTTACTGAGACAACTATTCTACAATCTAATTGACAATTCTTTGAGGCATGGTAAGAAAGTCAGCAAGATAAGAATCCATTATTACACTGTAGAGAACGACCAATTGAAACTTATCTATGAAGACAACGGTGTAGGCATACCTAAAGCAGAGAAAGAAAAAATCTTCAAAGAAGGCTACGGAAAAGGCACAGGCTACGGGCTCTACCTAATTAAAAAAATGTGTGAAGTATACGGCTGGACTATTCAAGAAAAAGGACAACCTGGCAAAGGAGCTAAATTTACAATAACCATACCTAAAAAAGGAAAAAGCAAAAAAGACAACTACAAGATTCAGAAATAGAATTAATATCTTAACAAGCAAACTTTTTAATTCACCCATTTTGTCATAACTCATAATTTCTTTCAAACCCGAGCGAGATCAAATCCACGCTTTAATTACCACATCAAGACATAAGTATAAGTTTCATGAAGAAAATGCTAGGGATTTTGGAATATGGAAGTTGAATGCCTTCCTAGACTTTCAAGGAAACAACAAAAAGTTCTACCAAAGAGTTATGTTCCTCCTCCAATTGAAGGAACATATTCCATTGATGACAAACATCCTGAGGGTGTCATTTATGTATATGTAGGCTATTGTGATTGGGAAAATGCCTTTGAGTATTGCTTAAAGGAGTTTATTTTAACAATTTTCCATGAAGCCATGCACATCATGTTACCAGAAATAGAAAATTCCATTCCATATGCAGAAAAAATACTAGCTGCCCTTCTTAACGAGGAAGCTAAACACCAAGCGGGAAACGAAAAGACACCCTTGAAAAGCGGGCCCGGTGGGATTTGAACCCACGTTCTCCGGCTCCGAAGGCCGGCGCCTTGATCCATGCTGGGCTACGGGCCCTGACGAAAATGGTTGCAAACAATTAAAAATGTTCCGAAAATCCTTAAAAATGGTTAGCATTAATTTACTTTAGTTAGAAGACGGGGCCGGTAGCTCAGCTTGGTTGGAGCGTTCGGCTGATAAACACACAGAAACCGAAAGGTCGAGAGTTCAAATCTCTCCCGGCCCATTTTGATAGCATTTAACTCATTTTCTCTTTCTGAAGAGTTTAATTCCTTCCATCTCGGTTACGTATTCAAAGCCTAATTCAATGAGTTCTTTTGCCTCGTCTAAATTTTTGGCAACCTTGCAGATGTATTCATCGCTTTCCTTTTTGAATATCGCTTCTTCGAGTTGTATATAAATCAGGGTGTTCTTTATGCTTTTGTGTCCGAGGAACTGCATCACGTATAGGATGTCCTTGGTCTGATGGTAGAGCATGGTTGCCTTCCAATGTCGGAAGGTGTGGAAGTGAATCTGTAGCAGCCGTGGATTCTGTAGTTTCTGTGCTAAGGTGGCGCGTTGTTTCTGGTAGAGACGTCTTCGGGTTCTAAGGTACTTACTGAATATTCGGTTCGTGTTGCTCCCCGTCTTTAATGTGCTCAGCATGGTCAACAGCTTGTTTGAAAGTTTGAAGATTCGTGGATTGCTTCCCTTTTCAGGCGTCACTCGGACAGTGCCTGATTCAAAGTCTATATCGGTCCACTTCAACCTATGTGCTTCTCCAGCTCTCATAGCTGTTTCCTTCAGCAGTTGAAGGAACGTTGAGGTTTTAGGCCCGCACCCGGCAATCAAAACGTCCAGTTCCTGCTCGGTTGGAATGAAGGGTAGCTTGGACGCGTACTTATATTTCGGAGGGTCCCATTTTTTGCCATTCATTCGTAGAAATGCGGTGTAGGCATCAGCTGCGTTTACTTTTCGCTTGTTGCTCCACTCTTGGCGGGCAATGGTTTCTTTAATCGATTCTGGGTCATGGAGATCTGCGCCACGCTTGGCGAGGATCTTCAAGAGTTTAACTCGCGTTATTATGGTTGACTCGGCGTATCCCTGCTTTTTCATCCACCAAGCGAATTGGAATAGCAAGCTTTTGGTGTCTGTCTTTGTGGCCCCCGCAGCCCGCTTTTCGGTTCGGGTTTTCACTTTGGCCAAGTTTTTCGCCTCTCGCTCCGAGGCGCGTACTCGGCGTTCTCTATTATAGTCTGCAAAAGCATATATAGATTTCTCTGCAATAGTCTGTCTCGATGGGGCATGAGAAGCTACATTTTCACGGCTCTTGAGAGGCGGGTTCTCAGGGGATGGCTCAACGGAGAACTCACTTTGAAAGACGTTCGCCTGCAGAAGGTTCTTTCCAGGGTTAGGCTGTTCAAAGTTTTGGCTGGGGACGTTGACCTTTACCTTAAGGTCCGCAGTCGACTCGCTGAATCTGAATCCACATAGGCGACAGATGTAGCGTTGTACGTTGCCATGCTTTGTACGGCGCACTCCATCACGCCACGGTCTCTGTGACGTACATTGGGGGCACCGTATAGGGACCTGGCGCGAGCGGCTTGGCTTAGCCGACTTCCCATTTTTAACTCGCTTTTGTCGAGCAGCGCCTTTGGGCTCTTGTGGAAGACCAGGTTTTCCCTCGGCCACCTTCAAAATCTCACACTTCCCTTGACGGGAGCATGAAGTGCCTTTTGTCCTCCATCAGCGAGCCGAACAACTGATCCTCCGCCTCTATAACGTCGTAGTCGCTCAGCTCCTCGGCCAGCTTCTGGGCGATGAGGTGTTGGCAGGCTAGGGCCTTCCCATCCATCACTGCGAAGAAGAAGTCGTCGCATTGACAGTAACCCACAGCCGGATAGATGATATACTCGCGCTCCTTGCCCATGACGATCCACCTAACCCTGCCGCTTGGCTTAAACACGTACTTTTTGACCCTTCTTTCCTTCAACAATTCCCACGCCTTGATGAAGCGTGAACCGTAAATCTTGGACAGCCTGGCGGGATCAGCGGTTGCGCTGATGGGCTCCAGAGCCCTAAGAACGTCTCTGTAGTCCCTCTCGCTCAGCTTTTCTCCCTCCAGTTGATTCTGCAGAGAGGCCAGTTGATGATGTACTCCGCTCCACATTGTGGACATTGCCCCGTCTCGAACTTGGGTTGCTCCGGCCCATGCTCCTCCTCGAATTCCTGGATATCTTTGGGTAGGGGTGTAAGCTCGTTGATGGGCTTGGCGAGGATCTCTTCCTTCTTGTCTGGGTGATCCTTGATGGCGTGGACAAGCGTCTCCGTGTCTTTGAAGCTGAGCCTTTCGTTGACGATTCTGGCG